>MDSY01028206.1_pt1 | contig 28705 bp, 21 predicted proteins | sample 811131 | NCBI WGS metagenome assembly MDSY01 (sample SAMN05326643, study PRJNA326480) | marine metagenome | isolation source: seawater | place: Atlantic Ocean: South West | collected 2010
AGGTCCATGTATTTTGTGGATAAACATCCCATTCTAAAGCCCCAGTAGTCCAATCAGTTGACCCACCAGTTATACTTGCCATTCTAACCAAAGTATGGTTGGCTGTTGATCCTGAACCGACTGCCCAGCTACTTCCGGGATCAACTCCAGGAACTCCGAGAACATCAATAGTATCAGTTCCATCAAAGAGGATCAGAGCGTCATCTCCATTAAAGTGAACGATTGAAGGGTAAGATAATATTGTATCTGCAGCAGCCTGAATTAAACTATCTGCTTGATTTGTAGAAACTAGGTAAACATCACCAGAAGCAATAGAGGCATTACTTGTAAAAGTGTTCGTGTATGAACCTCCATTACCACTTAGGTAAACGGTATATCCTGCAAGTGAAATTGCACTTGATGTTGGATTGTATATTTCAATGTACTTATGATTTGAAGAGCCTTCACCATATTCACTAAAGAATAGATCTGAGCAAGGACCTGAGTTTACCGTAATACTTCCAATCATAAAAGATGCATGAGGGTCACATTGATATGTGTATGTTCCGGGAGTTGAAAAAACATAGGAGTAAGTCCATGTTCCACTAGCCGTGGCACCAGAGCCAAAACTAGCAGGATTGCCTGAGAAAGTAGACTGATTGCCATTAACATTATGGGTTCCGCTCGCCTGTGTCCAGGTCACGGTATCTCCTTGGTTAATGGACAATGTTGATGGAGTAAATGACATAGTCACTGACACATTATGATTAGTTGCAAAAGAAGCTAATGATATAAATGTTAGAAATAATGAGTAGATGTGTTTCATAAGTTTTTGATTTTTCAGTGACGTAAAAGTAAGGGATGTTAGCTCGTTTTATGAATGGATTTATTATTAAATTAAATTTATATGTTAATATTTTATTCGAAATCAAGCGTACACTTAAAACGAGATATTCTTCCATTTCCGGCGTCAACAACATAAAGTATTTTTTTCCAGAAAGCTGCAGCTCTAGGTTCGTTAAATTGCATGGGGCCATCGCCCTCTCCTCCAAATGAAACCTGAACATACTTCTTTTCTCCACTGGCAGGTGGCGGCGGAATACCTTCTAATCCATTTGCAGTAAATTGATAAAGTGAATCTTTTTCGCTATCGACAACAAATAAATATCTACTGGCATCTCCTGCCATGGCAATTGATATCGGGGATTTAAATCTATTAGGTTCATTAATTGAGTGCAATGCTAGACTTGTATCCTTTGGGTAAATATTGGGAATATAATCAGCTCCAAAGTCAGTTTCTAAAAATTGAATATTTTGCACTTGTAGTACTTGATCTTCATCAACGCTGGTGAACCAAAAGTCGTCACCTGTGCCAGCAGTATACTGAGGGGGTTGAGCAAATGAGACTAAGCCATTTGGCGTCTTAAAATAGTTTGTGTAAAGTCCGGAAGAAGTACTCACGGATATTGGTGAGAGGAATTGGTCATTATTATCAAATAAAATAATAGCATCATCTGGACCTTGATTAGCATTATTCGCAGTTGGCCCAGTCCGGCTAACATAGTATCTGTTATTTTTTTCTGAATTGGGATTCCCTAAAACGGCTATTTGAGTGAACTCTACTTGCGCATCGGAAGTTGAAAATGTATTTTTAAAATAAAATGGATGAATAGTCTTATTGGTGACTGCAGCATTCTGTAGATTATAATCGCCATTTGGCTGTAATTGATTGATTCGATAAATACAGCTAAGATTATAGGCTACAGAATTTATTACCGTATCATAAGATCCAATTGCAAGTAAATTGAATCGCCGATCTTGACGCACATGTTTTACTCCTGGTACATTAAGCCTACCTTGTTCAACACCAGATTCGTTAAGGCAAATAATTTGCTCAGTTGCCGCATCAACAACATAGAATAGTTCATCGAAACCAATACAAATATCATTAGGGTAAATAAAACCCGAAAATGCTGGTTGGATCGGAACATAAGCAATATCTCTAACGCTGTAATTGGGAACTTCTATAAATCCTAGATCTGTCTTGGTTCCCAAATACCCCTCACATGAGTTTAAAAAAACTAAAGACAAAACAGCACATATAAAATTAATTTTTCTCATGATTTAATTCTTTTTTGAGTAAATACCATACCAACCGTATTTCTCCATCCCATAAAATCCGTCTTTTGAACTGCAAAGTCGAAGTGCATTTTATAATTACCTAACTGCATTTTCCATCCTAACCCTCCAACAGGCCATGTCTGTCCCATTTCATTTATTCTGAATCCCATTCTTATTGCAAAATTATTAGAAGCTAAAAATTCGGAACCTATTCTGTAATTCTCAGCATTATCATTTGGATGAACTAATTGAGCAGCTAATCTGATGGAATTACCCCCTCTTTTCCAAGGTATAAAGCTTAATCCCATTGCGAATTCCGTTGGCAAAGTATTGGATTCAAGGCCCTGTATTTCCGACCTATTATATAATACTGCCTGGTATGCACCATTGAGGCTCGAAGAGGCTCCAAAATTTCTTAATAAAACTGCAAAACAGAGGTCATTTAAATCAGTAGTGTATAAAAAGCCTACATCTGCTGCTGCTGATAATGAACTGTATGTTCCCGATTGGCTTCCTGTTGTGTAAGATTCAGAAATTGATTTCAATGTCACCCCTAATTGAAATTGTTCAGTTAATTGCTTAGAATAAGTTATTCCAAAGCTGGATTGAGATGAATAAAGATTATATCCAGTTCCTTCGGGTCGAAATTCAGTTCGTTCAGAATACGAGGGAGATTGAATCCTATTCAGGACGATCCCCCATGATGAAGATAATTTTTGGTCTGGTATTGTTGCAACAAATCCAATTTGTTTCAACCCCCCTGCAAGCTGTAAATGACTTAGAGTATAATAAGAAGAATTTAGAGATGACAGACCGGCAGGATTCTGTAAAGCTGAATAGGCATCACCTGGAAGTGCAGCAGAGGCACCACCCATGCCAGCAGATCGAACACTTAGGTCATTTTTTAAAAAGGTAAATGCAGATTGACCTGCCCGTTCACCTCCATAAGAAGGTAATAATTGTCCTTTAGTTATTAAAGAGAAAGCGATGGTTAATATGGATAAAAAAATTTTCATATTTTGAATGTTAATCCATAAAGTATTTGCCTAGGGGCCTGATATCTAGAGGGGTTTCTAGGGTCTAGGCCACTTTCTTGAGGGCCATTAAATTGAGGTCTAGGATCACGCCATTCATTGGGGACATCATCTCCATATTCATAGGCCTTTCCTGTAATCGGGTTTATTATTTGTGAATTAAATCGATTGAAAATATTTCTTATTTCTAAAGAGAACGTTATTCCTTTGGATCGCTTACCACCTAGTAATGTGTAACTCCATTTGGTATCCCAATTTAACCAAGGATTCGCTATTTTTGAAAGATACTGATCAATTAAAGGCCTATATTGTGGGCGATCCAAATCATTGACGCCGATATATTCATATGGGGTATATCGATAGCCTGAGGATCCGTTAAATTGTAAATATCCATTAAGTCCCTTAAGAGAGAAACTATTAACCTTGAGACTTGAATCTGGATTAAAGAAGATTCCAAAATTGCTACTCCAAGGCCTATCCCAAGCTAGAAAATTCTCTCGAGTCAAAGAGACTTCTCCATTTTGCTCAATTTGAAGCGATGATTCTCTGGCGGAGTTAGATTTCCCTCTTGCTATTTGTAAGCTCAAATTCCCAAATAGTCTAATGTGTTTACCAAGTCGGTAATCTAACCCAAATTCAATTCCTTGAATTTTCGCATAATCTTGATTGATATACATTGTCTTTGTTACTGGTCTCCCTGTTTGATCATTTACAATAACTCTTCGAGACACGATATAATCAAATCGATTATTATTAAAAGCACTAGTAGTAAATGCTAAATCTCTTGTTACAGCAGCTTTATATCCTACCTCATATGATACGTTAACTTCTGGGTCTAGGTCTGGATTCCCTAGAAAGCTCAGAAAACTTCGATCTTGATAAACAGGATCCAATCCGGCATATAAAAACCTAGGGTGGGGAAGTCTCATACTATGCCCATAATTAAAGTAGAGAACATTGTTTGGTGTTACGGGAAATGAAACATTAATTCTAGGTAAAAGCCTGGCCTTCCATCTTAAGCCCCCCAATAATAATGTCTTATCTAGATAATTATTTCTTATCTCGTCAATAACTGGTGCGTTTAAATCAGAAACAGCTTGATCCGCAAATTTTCCAGGGGCCCAATAATTTAATCTTAGGCCGATGCTCGCTTGTATTCCCTTATAATTGATCCTGTCTTCAAAAAATGCTCCACCTTTTTGGGGCTGAACTTTCCAAATGTCATTTGATGAACCAATACTAATTGAAGGCGTGGTTATACTATCATTAACTCTTATTGGAGCTCCAACCCATGGTTTTATAACATCTATCCATTGATAAGCGTTAAGTTGATGTTCCCACCCAAAAATTATTTGTTGTATTCCATCATCAGGATAATAATTCATTTTCGCTTTAAGGGTGTATTCTTCTGCATAATGATCATGCCATGTAGAAGAAATACCGCCATTATTAACTAGCCCGTTCCCTGGTTGTATGTAGTAAATCCCGGATGGGTCATATGGATTAAAAATACCTATTGGATAAGAGGCAATATTATCTTCATCTAAAAGTGCATCTAGTGTTTCTGTCCTAAATAGTCTTCCATTTGCGTCTGCTCTCAAATTAGTAAACATCCTACCAGCGCTTATAGTTAAACCCCAATTTGGGTTGAAAACATGGGTGAAATTCAGGGCAGTTAAGTTGCTGTGGTGAGTGTAAGTTGTAGCATTATCAAGGTTTAAACTTCTTCTATATTGATATCCAGGTGCCAGAATGGCATCAAAGCCAACTATTTGTAAAGTTCTTGAATTCTGGTTGATATTTAATGAGTGTTGATTTGTTAAAGTCAGCTTTGTTGCTGGAGTTATTTGCCATCGAATTTTGGCAGTGTGCGTCCATGAATTTCTTTGCCTAGGAGACCATTTTTTCGTGCCTTCTGTAAATAGACTGGAGTATAACTGATTTGCAACATTTGGAAAATAATCATCTGTTAAATCCATAGTAGCAGCATTAAATACAGTCATTTTATTCTTGGTAAATGGAACAGGAAATGAAATATTTATTTCCGCTTGATCTGTATTAAAACTTGAAGCTGATCTTGAATTTATATCTTGCTGTAAGTATAAATAATCACGATTTAATCTACCTGAAATCTCTAAATGGCTACCCCCTTCGCGAATTTTTGTTGAAATGACTCCTGAAGAACCTCCACCGTACTCAGCTGAGGCTCCTCCAGTTGTTACTTTAATGCTTTGGATTGCTGATGATTGAACCTGAACGCCAAAACCAGTTCCGGCAAGAGGATCTTGTGCAGAAATACCATCGACGAGATATTCTGTTTCATAGACTCTTGCCCCTCGGATTTGAATCCCATCACTGGTTTTCGAAACTCCAGCTTGAAGAGATATAACTTCCTCTACACCTCGTACCCCCATCTGACTTATGTCATCTCGATTGATTGATCTTTCGCTTTTCGCAGACTCAAGGTCGACTTGAGATTTTTGACCAACTACGGTTACTGTCTGAAGAACATCGACGGAAGAAGAGAGTTTGACATTTAAAACCTTTATTTCACCTTTTTCAAGTCTGATTCCATTTATTACTTGGGTGCCATAACCTATAAATTGAACTTTTAAAGAAAAATCTCCAGAGGGTACTTGCGGAATGTTGTAATCTCCATTAAAATTAGTTACTGCAGAAAGATATGTCCCTAAAAGTGTTATACCCACATTGGGCAGCGTTTCTCCCGTTTCACTGTCAGTTATGGTTCCTTTTAGGCCACTCATACTTTGTGCCCAAACTGAAAAGGAACTGATAAATGCTACGAAAATAATTATAATTTTACCAGTTGAAGTCATACTGTATAATTTGTTCAAGTACCTGTTTTATAGCATTCTCACTAGCAGCTACTCTGTGTAATTCCACTGAGAAAAAGACTTCATTTATCTTGTTAGGGTCACCTAAGTACTTTCGTCTTACTCCAACTATATTATCTCCCTGCCAACCGCTAAGTTTTGTTAGCTGAGCTCTATAAAATGGCTCTGCATCGGCAGAAGGGATAAGAGGGCTAATTCCAATAAGAATGCTAGACGGGTTGAGGTCGGGATAATTACCGGGAACCTGGGGAATTATAGCACTATCTGGAACAAGCCTAACTTGACCACTTGAGCTTATAATTCCATTCATCGGGAATGAACCTAAATAGGGTGATAAATCTGTTGACGGTCCAAACGAAGTAGTTGTTAATAGCTTTCCTTCATTTGTGCAGTATTGTTGTAAAGCTAAAGCCATATGTGCAAGCAATGGTTGAGTGAGCCCAGTAAAGGGATCTAAAGCATTATCAGAATTCGTTACTACTAAAACCTTTTGATATTGGCTAAGAATATGTTTTAAAGTGGGGTTCCAATAGTATGGACGCGACTCTCCGTTATTTGCCTCCAAATCGATTATGTCAAAATCAATTGGAATAGCAGATAGCCATCCAGAATATAAATTGGTTATTGTGGATGTTTGGCTAGATATAAAAAGAAGATCTGAACTTGGCCTTGTTAATATTACTGGCAGTGCACTATCAGCAGTGCTAATAGCTCCTGCTATATCTGTTACTCTAACTTGAAAAATATTTGCACTGTCTATTTTGATTCCTGTAACTTCTGAATATGATGGTTCTGAATTGTTGCCATAGTATAGTTCAGCTTGAAACGGAGAGATCAGATCCTCATTTAAAACAAACGTCACCTGACTTTGATTAGGATCTAAAGCAAACCAAGAGCCTTGATTAAATCGAAATTCAGCAGATTGAATTGTTTGATCTCCATCTGGATCTTTAGTATCCCAATTGTATGTTAAAACTCCAATATTTCCACCAGCACTTTGAGTTGCTTTATCTATCAATGCTATTGGGGGAGAATTCTTAAGAGGTATATTTATTGAAGCGGGAGTTGGGTCCAACAATCCCTCATTATCTATTGACCTAACTCTTAATTTGATATCAGTAGTGTCTTGTCCTTCTGGTATAGAAAAATTAAAAGTGCTGTCTTGCTTGAAGGTACGTTTCCAGTTATAATTAGTTCCACCACCAGGACTTGATATGCTGTCAATAGAAATATCATAACCCACGACATATCCATCACGATCAGTTCCGTACCATGACATTTGAACGATAGAATTCAATCTGTTCGGGCCACTTAAGTTGATTGCATCAATTGCGAGGTTGGTGTCTGGAGGCAAATTTTCATTAGCTTTTCCTCGATCACAGCCTAAAAAAGTAAGTGCTACCGAAAGAAACAAAATCTTCAATGGATCAAATGAGAAATTAGGCTTAAAGACTTTCATTATAATTTCTTAGCGAGATATAATTACCTGATATATCTGACTGTCAGATTCATAATTGATATGAAGAAAATATGTGCCATTAGATAAATACTCTACAGAGATTTCTTCTATATCGTTATTTAGTTTACCCGAAAGAACACTTCGACCTAAAACATCAATAATGATATAACTACTATTCTGAGGCCCTTTTAAAGTCATATTATTTTGGGCTGGGTTAGGATAAACTGAGAATAGGCTTTTAGAATTCCTATTGGATTCAATTAATCCAATACTAGATATTGGCAAAGCTGTGGTGTCAAGCGGAATATTAATACCAATGAAATCATCGTTGTTTCTTGGTAAAACACGGTAATTACCAAAGGCATAAAACATAATACCATCTAGAGCAGTCATTTTCATAGTATCACTTACGGCAATTGGATTTACTTCCATTTGACCGTCAATACTGTCGTATCGCAATTCAGTGACTAATTGAACAAAAAGGGAACTGAATGAAGTAGCTGATTGCCTTCCCGCTGAGACAATTGCTCGATTCCAATATCCCGCATTTGGGGTATTAGAGATGCCATAATCTCCAAAGCCTAGATTCGTTTGACTTATCAAAAGGTCTTGTGCGTTTGGATCTTCCATTCTAACAAGGCAGCCTTCATGTCTTTCCCAAGCAAATCCATACTTGCTAATACTATCGCTAGGATTTACAATTGTTGGGATAGCCTGTTGAAGTTGTCCCGTCTTATTTATTGAAGAAACATTTAATCTGGTCATGCCGTAGTATTCTTCAATTGTTCCTGAAACTTGAACCTCTTCATTTCGGAAAAACTGTGTTATCCCTGAACCGACACACCAAATCCCACTCCAAGGGCCACCTCCTTGGTCCTGAATGTATAAAAACCCTAGGTCATGTTGTTTGGTTGAGGCCGTGACAATCCCTTTAACATTAACGTTCATTCCTGCATAAGGAGAATTACCATTACTTGCTAGTGAATATTGTAAATCTTGGATTAGAAGGCCACCCAGGCGAACGGTGTAATAATCCACATTTGGTAATGCTTGACCAACAGGTGTTGTTGGGTAAAAAGAAACATTTGATTCATTGTCTACAGCTTTGATATAGTACCGAACAAAAGTTCCATTTGAATAGTTTGGAATTATTGCTTCATACTCGTCAGTACTTCCAGCTGTCAGTGTCATAGATATTTTCCCAAATTGACTCGAGCTTAACGTTGTGTCAGAAGAAAAATATAAAAAAACGGAATCAACGGTACCATCAAAATCAGTTATCGAGCAAATAATATCTACTGACTGATTTGGGGTAGGGACCATAGGGTCTCTTTCAAAATTAGAAATATAAGGAGGCGCATAAGCAATTTGATAGTGGCTGGAGTCAAAAGGATTTAATTCATAACCTCGAGATCCAGAATTTAAAAGACATCCGTTTCCATCATGGCGAACCATTCCTTTGAGGCTTGAGTAAAAAGTTCCAGGGACAGGAGTCAAAAAAGAACCTGTGGTTTGGGGCGAATAGGGATTTACCGTCTGCCAAGAAGGTGTTTTTTGGGCGAGAAATCTATCGGATACATTTATTTTATTTCCATTTCCATCAACACAATTAAAACTTACTCTGTTCCCGCTAAAAGGAATAACCTCAGTTACCGTTACATTATTAAATTCAACAAAGCTATTTTCCCATTGCTCCCCAGTCGTTAAAATATTAACTCTGAGGCCATCATTTAAATCTCCAATACTTATTTGAGCCGGAGAAGGAGTAGGTCGAGTTCCTATTACTTGTAGACTATTTCCGTTGAGCGCTTCAATTTGAGTGCCGTTGTTATAATCACTTAGGGTACCTGTAAATTTTATTAAGTCTCCAGGAAGTAAATATTCTATGTTAGGAAGGGGTAATAGCTGACCTTGGTTATTTGTATAAACACCCATTATTTCCATTCCTCTAAAGGGCCCAGGGGCACCGTTCGCAACAGTATCAATAATAAAAATAAATGGACGATGTCCTCCTTGAACAGATCCTGAGGCAACTTCTGAGACATCTCCTGGAACTACCACAATTCCATAAGTCATAACGGTATCTCCGTAATAACTTGACGTGTCATTACAGTTTGCTAAGTCTGTGGCACTCACATATTGAAGGTCTGATATACTCGTGTAGGAGATATTTTGACTTTTTACTCCAAAGGAAATTAAGGCAATTGAAAGTATAGAAAGAAGTTGCTTCATGATGGTTATTTTAAAATTGTGAATTGACCCGTGAAAGAATCTCCAGAATCAAGATTCTCAACAGAGAATAAATATATACCTCTTGAGAGGATTTGACTTTGATTTGTAAGTAAGTCCCAAGCATGCTCACCTCCTGAAAATTTTATATCATCAGTAGATTCTCCCGCAAAACTCTGGAACCAGCGAACATCAGACCCGGAATATTCCTGATTATGATAAAATCGATCTAAAATGTCTCCAGCAGGAGAAGTTATTGTTATTTGGCACCTAGCAGGCAGGTTTGCAAAAATTATTTTTCTACTTTCTTCTTGGAAATTGGATTGCCCTTCCCAGGCAGCCCCAGCATAGTATGGATTTGGATATACATACGGTGGGTGGGTTTGCATAGATATAGTCGGGGGCGTTCCCGTAAATGCTCTAATATCATTTGCAAGAAAACTGGATTCTAAAGATTCGAGTTTTGTTGCCTTATTTCCTCGGTCAAAAGCCGTAATAGCAACAGCATGTTGCCACCCATTTGGGAGATTATCTATTTTATAATGATAATCATACGATACAGAGTCACCAGTAAAAAAAATCGGGGTACTTAGCTTTATATCATCCATACCTGTTTCATAGAAAAGACCATTTCCGGTCAGGTCAAATTCAGCTGCTCGAATAAAGTCAGATGATAGATTTTGCGTACCCTCTACGTCAAAGCCTAGTTTACTTAAGTAAATACGATAACCTTCAAAATCTAGATCTTGAGTTATCGGGTCAACACTTGATTCAGAGTTGCTCGACCAGTATAAGTCAATTTTGTGATTTCCAGGTATTGCTCTGACCCTAGGAGCGTCAGGGGGGCTAGGAAGAATAAAGCGAGTTATTTGTCCATCGCCATCTCTGTCTTCTCCTTCATCTAATATTCCATTGAAGTTAATATCCTCTCCGTTATATGCCACTTGAGCCCATTCTGCGTTTGCTATAAATCGTTCTTTTTGTTTAACTGTATTTGATGAATTAGGATTCCCATCTTCTGTTTTTTCGCCCATTACAAAAGCAAAAGCTAGATTGATTTTGTCATCAGGTTTGAAATCATTAAAGGGCCCGACACTTATTAAATCGCTACGATTTCCACTAGAATTTAGTAACCCTTGAATATCCATTCCAACCCCATTTTGACATGGGGCACCTTGAGGGTCTTCCCAACACGGATTTTGGTTTAATCCATCAATAAGTTTAGAATACCTCTGCTGATCAGAAGTGGGAAAGAAAAAAAGTGATTGCCCTGAATTATTAAAAATCCATGCATTATAATGATCTTTAAAATTGGGATCAATCTTTGAATGATGAAATCCGAACTTATCTTCTGATCCTAAAAATTTTTGGCCGATATAAGAGTCAGTAGCTCCAATGTCTCCAGTTGCATCGTAGCAATAGGCCATAGTTAAACTATCGATATATCCATTACCACCTTGATTATAGAAGACAGACCCACCTGATCCTGCTGGGGTTGAATTAATGTTACGGACAACAGTATTTGCCCAAAGGCCAATATGAAGGTCTTCAAATATTTCGGTTCCTGTGTTTTCTATTTCGACATTAGCAATTACAAAAAAGTCACTAAATCGATAATTCCAATTATATGTTGATATGGTTACACCTATCCCCATTGGGTTAATATGTCCTGAGATAGGTATTGATGTTCCGGGGATTAATAAATTCTCATCAGAAAAATTTGAAATAAAATCTTGATGAGAAATTGCACTAGAACTATAATTAGGATTGTCAGTTAAGGATGAGATAATCTCCATCCCCCCATTTGAGTTAGTAAACTCAAAGCCACCTCTTCCAGGAGCATAACCCTGTGGTGCGTCATAAGCGCTGGTGCTTACGCGAATGGCTCCGCTTTGATCAATTCCTCCAATCCAAATTCCACTTTCAAAAAGATGTTCGGTCCCTGAGCCGGCTGGATACTCGCCACTTGGTTGACCACTTCCATCTTTATATCCTCGAAATGCATTACCAAATGTCCCCACATTGGTAACAGTCATTCTTACGTTACTCGCTGTTGTTAAATTCTCAACAAATCCTTGACCTAAAAGAGGTGTGCAAGAGTAAATAAGCAATAAAAAATTCATCCACCTCATAATGGCAACCTTATAGTTTGAGTTTGATTTTTTCTATTTTCAATTCTAATTAAAATAAGTCCTGAATTAGAATCTAAGGCCGGTAAGACAAATCGAGATTGAGTAATCACACCTTGCTTTATGATACGCCCTAGCATATCCATGCAGTACCACATTCCACCAATTGAGGATTGACTAACGCTTAACCATGGAGCCCCATTTAAATCTGTCCATGCTCTTGCTGGGATATTGAAATATTCATCTCTTCCTATTTGAAGTCTTTCGATATCTAACTCAATTGTCACAGGTAAATGATCAGACATTTCATAAAGTGCTGTTAAAATATTGCTAGGGACTGAGTTATTTGTTGGAGAATTTATAGAATTATTGAAATGGAGTCCATCATTGCCTATTACGGATAATGATCCAGAAATATAGCTTATCCCTGAATTTCCTGCGGAAATATCATCATTGAAAAGCCAATGGTCAAATCGATCGTCTAAACCACCCCCAGCAAAACAACCGTTATTTGTCGCGCCATTTCTTGTGGACTGGCTATGAAGATTTCTAAAAGTGTAATTATTATTCCAATTCCCCGGTTGATTTTCAGGATCATAAAATCTAATACTAGACACAGAAGAGTTTAGTAAATTTTGGAACCCAATTTCTTGGCTCTTTTTCATATTTAAATCCCCTGCTAAAAAATAATTTTCAGAAATAGAATTAGCATTTATAAAAGCCATAATGGCTTTAGTTTCTCGATCTCTCGCATCGATGTCAGAGGCGGAAGATCCTGCTTTGAAATGTGCTGAAAACAAAGTAAAAAAGATTGTATCTGGGTCAATGCTCAGTAATGAGTCTTTGTAATAAAATTCACATATATCTATTGCTCTAACTAGGTTTTGATTGCTTATATCTTTTGTGATACTCCCTTGGCTCTTCAATCCAAGAATGTTCTTGTCATAATATATGCCATTAACCAATGAAGAACCATTTGTATATAAATCTGTTTTTTCCCAACGAGTCTCACCATTTATATTCAAAGCATGTGTAAGTATTCTTGAGTGTGCTGTTGAATTATAACCGTCTAATTCGTTACAAACTAAAAGATGCGGATCGGCATAATTAATAATCTCATTGAGATAACCTTCTTTCGCAATAGGATTGTTACTTGAAGATGGGCAATATGAAGGGTAACTCCTATAGTTTAGTAGATTATACGTCATCGCTTTTAGTCTTATGGGATCCTGCCCTGAAGACACTAAACTGCATAGAAAAAGTATGTTGAAAAATAATAATCTCAAAGTGTTCATTATAGATACGAAGTTACAGAAGGTTTGTCACCAATTTCAGCAAATATTTTGTTTAAAACTATCTAAATTTATTGTAGTTATAAATTTTAACTGATTTCAAAATATTTATATTCATCATTTAAATGATAAAAACATAATTGACATTAGAGGTAACAGATTTTAAGGAATTGTAAAGTAGAGATGTAACTTTGTTAAAGTCGGGTAATTTTCAGAAAATTTATGTTTTTATTTAAAAATTAATTTTAATGGGCAAGACCACTATACTTTTAGTTGATGATGATCCGGATATAAGAGAAATCATAGGTTTCAACTTAATAAAAGAAGGCTATAATGTGGAGATAGCAAAGGATGGGATCCAGGGGGTGGAAATGTGCAAGAAGTATAAGCCGGATATTGTTCTTATGGATGTTATGATGCCAGAAATGGATGGTATGGAAGCTTGTGAGGCAATCCGTTCAAATCCCGAAACAAAAGATACTTTAATTGCTTTTTTAAGCGCTCGAGGTGAAGATTATTCTCAGGTGGCTGGTTTTGATGCTGGAGGTGATGATTACATAACTAAACCAATTCGTCCAAAGGTGTTGATTAGCCGGATCAAAGCTTTACTGAGAAGAAATACAAAGACTCAGGAGAATAATGTTGAATTATTTGAACTTGGAGATTTGAAAATTGATTTAGAGCAATATCAGGTATTCAAGTCAGGAATTCCTATTGAAATGCCACGTAAAGAGTTTGAACTTTTGTATTTATTAGCTAGTAAGCCTGGAAAGGTGTTTTCTCGAGATTCCATAATGGATAAAGTTTGGGGTACAGAGGTAGTTGTTGGAGGAAGAACAATTGACGTGCATATCCGAAAAATAAGAGAAAAAATTGGAGATGAACAGATCAAGACTATTAAAGGTGTTGGCTATAAATTCAAAGCATAATTATGCTAGATCGTCCAGAAAGAATTGCATTATTAGTAGCTGCTCTTTTTGGACCTATTGTATGGTTTAGTCTTCTAGCAATACTTTATATCACACCTTCTTCAGCTCATCTATTTGAAGAGAATACAATTCCTATTCTTGAAATATCTCTTTTGAGCGTTTTTGCTGCAACTGCAATTGCTTTTCTAATAGAAGCTCTAGTTCGACAGTTTCTTTTTTCAAGGTTATTAAAAATCTATAAAGTCCTTGGAAGTCCCGAGAAATATCAACAAGGCTCATTAAATGATGTTGAATTAATTGGAAAAGTCGAACTGGAAGTTAAAAGCTGGGCTCAGAGCAAGGCAACAGAACTTGTTAATTTGCAAACTCGAGATGATGTACGGAGAGAGTTTATTGCAAACCTCTCTCACGAATTAAAGACACCTATTTTTAATATTCAAAGTTATTTATTGACTCTTATTGATGGAGTAGATGATGAGAAAATTAATCATAATTATTTGAAAAAAGCGAACCGAAATGTTTTGAGGATGATTCGCCTTGTCCGAGATATGGATGTATTGGCACATCTTGAGTCTAATCAACTTGTTTTAAATAAAGAGCCCTATGATCTTCTGTCCCAAATAGATGATGCCTTAGAACAAATGTCAGAGAGAATTGAGCAATCAAATATTAAAATAATCAGGGACTATGACGTCAATTTTAAGCCCATTATTTTTGCAGATTCGGAAAGGATGGAACAGGTTTTTCTGAATTTAATCAGTAATGCAATTAAGTATTCAGATTCTCAGAATAAAGAGCCCTTCATTAAATTTTCAATTCAAGAGCTTGATAATTTAATATCCGTTATTATCGAAGATAATGGGGTGGGTATTTCAAAAGAAGACATGCAAAGAATTTTCGAAAGGTTCTACAGAGCTGACAGAAGCAGAACTAGGGCGAGTAAAATAGGCGGGACAGGATTAGGACTTGCAATCGCAAAACATATTCTTGAGGCTCATGGACAGACAATAAAGGTGACCTCTACATTGGGAAGTGGCACAGCATTTTCTATATCAATCATAAAACCTTAGAAACAAATAATTACTTGACGAAACTTAGTCTTAAATTGCGGACATGGATCAAGAACTTTCCTCTAGAATTGAAGCATTACGTCTAAAGTATGCAACTTCAGGTCAAGAACTTTTAGATTTTCTAGATGGTCTTATCGAAGCTGATTATATCACTTATTGGGATTATATACGCTTAGACAGTCTTCTGAGTCTCCAACAGCCAAGGACTTCTCATCCAGATGAATCTGTATTTATAATTTATCACCAGATTACAGAATTATATTTTAAGCTTTGTCTTCACGAGCTCCGGCCTCAATTGAAAAACAAAAAGCCAGAAATAGAATCACTTAGGGAATCTATTCGGCGATGTAATAGATATTTTGAAGCTTTGGAGCAAAGCTTCAGCGTTATGGTTGAAGGAATGGATAGAAAGCAGTTTTTGAAGTTTAGGATGGCTTTAATACCTGCGTCAGGGTTCCAATCAGCCCAATATAGAATGATCGAATTAGCTATTGCGAGATTGAATGACCTTGTTAATTTAGAAAAGCGAGATACTCTATTAGGTGAAAAAGATGTTTCATTGCTTTTAGATGAAATTTATTGGAAAAGAGGTGCGACGATTCAAGATAGTGGGCAAAAGACATTGACTCTGCTTCAATTTGAAAATAAATATGGTGATGAATTTAGAAGTCAGGCCGAGGAAAACAGAGGTAATACAATATCGGATCAAGCAAAAAGACTATTTGACGAAGGATTATTAACTCAAGAGCTTCGGGATAGTTTGAGAGAATTAGATCAGCATGTCAACGTGTTATGGCCATTGCAGCATTATCGATCTGCAGTAAAGTATTTAGCAAAACAATCATTAGATGTCAGAGCGACAGGAGGAACAAATTGGCAAAAATATTTACCGCCAAGATTTCAAAAGCGAATATTTTTTCCATTCTTATGGTCAAAAGAAGAAAAGGATGAATGGGGTAAATCTTTTTACGATTCATATGTGAAATAAAACCATATTTCCCATTGGGATTAATGAAATCCTATCCTTAGCTTTGATTTTTTTCTAAACCTTTTGATCAGATTGAAACAGAATAAACAAAAGAATTCTCGATTTATTTTATTGGGAATATTTACATCGTTATTTATTTTTTCATGGTTAGTGATTAAGTCATGCGGAGGGGACCTGAACTTATCTTCTAAAATAGAGGATGCAAAGAATCCTAAAAGACTTTTTGGAATTTCGTTAAATGAATATTCAGCAACAAAATATACTGTTGGGAAAGGAGAGGCATTTGGATCTGTTTTAGATGATCTAGGGATTCCTTATCGCCGGGTAATGAAATTATTAGATATTTCTAAAGATGAATTTAACCCTAGAATGTGGAGATTTGGTGATAGGTATTGGGTCTTTAGAAAGCAGGACACTTCTAATGTTCCAGATTATTTTATATACGAAGCAACAGATACTGAATACGTTATTTTTCATATCCAAGATAGTCTCTATGCTAAAAAAGTAATTCGGCCTACAATAATTTCCAAACGTTCTGTTTCAGGAGTTATTGAAAGTTCTTTATATGAGACTTTAGCTAGTCAGAATGTTTCACCTGCAATAGCCGTAAGATTAAGCGAAGTTTATGCTTGGACAATTGACTTTTTCCGTCTTCAAAAAGGAGATAGGTTTGAGGTGATTTTTGAAGAGCGTTATGTTGATGATACATTATTTGTGGGCACAGGGAAAATTCTTGGTGCCCGATTCGTTCATTTTGGAAAAGAATTCTATTCTTTTTATTTTGAAGATGGAAAAAGTGGCATTCGTGATTTTTACAGTGAAAACGGTGAAGGGTTAAAGCGTATGTTTTTAAAAGCTCCTCTGGAATTTGCAAGAATTACTTCTAGATATAGTAAGAATAGATTTCATCCCGTTCAAAAAAGGTGGAAGGCCCACTTAGGAACGGATTATGCGGCCCCAAGAGGTACGCCAATACTTGCCACCGCAAGTGGGACAGTTATAAGTTCATCATATACCAGGTCTAATGGAAATTATGTTAAAATTCGCCATAATGGAACATACACAACTCAATATTTGCATATGACAAGAAGAGCGAAAGGGATTGGTAAAGGCGTATATGTGGAACAGGGACAAGTAATCGGATATGTTGGTTCTACGGGGCTTGCAACGGGGCCTCATGTGTGCTATCGATTTTGGAAAAACGGCAAACAGGTAGACCCATTAAAAGAACCTTTAAAGCGAACAGAGCCATTACCGAAAAACCTGTGGAAGGATTTCGAAGTATACATGACACCAATAAAACGGCAATTGGATTCCTTGGCGCAGCCTTCTTCTGGAATATGATTTAATTCACCACTAGATTAACAATCCGACCTGGCACAATTATAACTTTCCTGATAGATTTCCCCTTTGTATAGTTTCTTGTTTTTTCATGATCAAGAATCTGTTTTTCCAAATCTTCTTTTCCTATTTCTGGTGATACTTCAATAAAGAACCTTGTTTTTCCATTAAACTGCACAGGGTATTTGATCGAGTCCTTAATAAGATATTTTTTGTTACAAATGGGGAAATGTTCATGCGTCACGCTTGTTTTACCTCCTAGTAAGTGCCATATCTCTTCAGCTAAATGAGGAGCAAATGGTGATAATATAACTGAGTATAGACGAAGTGAATTAATATTAATATGCTCTTGGGCAGTTAATTCGTTAACAGCAATCATCATAGCAGATATGGAGGTGTTAAATGACAGAGAGTCCATATCTCTGGTTACTTTATCAATTAATTTGTGTATTGTTTTCTTTTCCTCTATTGTTTCAGTATCTGATTGTTTTTTTTCCAAAAGCCTATAGGATTTACGCAAAAAATTGACTATTCCGCTTATGCCATTCGTATCCCATGGTTTGGATTGTTTTAATGGACCGAGAAACATTTCGTACAGCCTTAAAGTATCGGCTCCATATTGATCGCAAATGGAATCGGGACTGATCACATTATATTTTGATTTAGACATTTTTTCAACCTCTCGATCAACATAAATTTTACCATTTTGAAGTTCAAAATGTGCATCATTAAATTCGGGTAGCCAATTCTTAAAGCCGTTTAAATCAAGTTCATTTTTCTCGTTCACTAAATTTATATCTACAGGTACCCGCTGGGTCGAACGACCATTCACAGAATCTGCTGAAACATATAAATGTGTATCATTTAATCGGTGAATAAATGCAGATACACCTTGAATCATTCCTTGATTAATCATTTTTTTAAATGGTTCTGCAAATGGAACGAATCCTCGATCATTTAAAAAATTACACCAAAATCGAGAATACAGCAAGTGGCCCGTACTATGTTCAGATCCACCGATATATAAGTCTACTTGATTCCAGTAATTCATTTTTTCTTTATCTGCAAATGTGTTTGGATTTTGTGGATCCATAAAGCGCAGAAAATACCAGGAACTAGCTGCCCATCCAGGCATCGTTGTTGTTTCAATAGGTAAACCTAAAGCCGAGTTCCAGTTGTCAACCCTCGCTAGTGGTGGATCACCATCTTTAGTAGGTAAATAACTTTTAACTTCGGGAAGTTTCAATGGCAATTCGGATTCATTCATTGATTCCGGAACTCCATCTCTAAATACTATTGGTATCGGCTCGCCCCAATACCTCTGTCTTCCAAAAACTGCGTCTCTTAGTCGAAATTGGACATGGGGTTTTCCCCATTTATTTATTTTCATATGATCAATAGCTGAGAATATACCCTCTTTGATATTGCAGCCATTTAGAAAGTCACTATTGACAATAGAGCCATTTTTATTTTCTACAGCGCCTTGTTTTATATCTCCTCCTTCGACAACTTGAATTATCGATAAATTGTAATGTTTAGCAAAATTCCAATCTCTACTATCATGACCTGGAACTGCCATAATAGCTCCTGTACCGTAACCCATTAATACATAATCTGAGGTCCAAATAGGTAATTTTTTGCCTGAAAGAGGATGCTTGGCATATGCGCCTGTAAAAGTACCTGAGGTCATCTTTACGTTTGTTTGCCTTTCCCTTTCACTGCGTTTCATTGATTCTTGCTGGTATTGAGTCACTTTATGTTTCTGCGATTCAGCGGTTATTTTCTCCAAAATGGGATGCTCGGGGGCGATAACAATAAACGTTACTCCAAATATTGTATCCGGTCTTGTTGTGAAAACTTCAAGTGATTCACCTTGGAATTCAGGTATATCAAATTTTACATAAGCTCCCTCACTTTTCCCAATCCAATTTTTTTGGGTCTCTTTTATAGATTCTGACCAATCTAGATTATTTAGACCTTCAAGGAGTCGATCTGCATAAGCAGTTATTCTAAGGCTCCATTGCAGCATGGATTTTTGAACCACATTATGTCCACCTCTTATAGAGAGTCCATTGCTCACTTCGTCATTTGCAAGGACAGTCCCAAGATCTGGACACCAATTAACTATGCTTTCAGAGAGAAATGCGAGACGAAATTGTTGTAAAAATTCTTCTTTTGCGGCAGAACTCATATTTGCCCATTGCGAAGCAGAACATTCTTCTTTTTTATGTCTCGCTGCATTAATATCTGAACTTCCTTTTTCCTCAAGTTGATTTATGAGGACTTCAATTGGCTCTGCTTTTTTTGTTGATTTATTGAAGTAAGAATTGAAAAGTTGAAGAAATATCCATTGACTCCATTTGTAATATTCAGGTTCGCATGTTCTAACTTCTCGACTCCAATCAAAGCTAAAACCGATACGGTCTAGTTGCTTTCGATATTGAGAAATATTCAATTTTGTAGTAACCGCCGGGTGTTGTCCAGTTTGAATTGCATATTGCTCTGCAGGTAGTCCGAATGCATCATAGCCCATTGGGTGAAGCACATTAAAGCCTTTGTGTCTCTTATATCTAGCAAAAATATCTGATGCGATGTAACCTAGAGGGTGACCTACATGAAGTCCTGCTCCTGAGGGGTATGGAAACATATCAAGAACATAATACTTAGGTAATTCTGATGGATAGTAAGAATTATAGGTATTATGATCTCGCCAATAAGCTTGCCATTTGGCCTCTATTTTAGATGGGATGTATTCCATATCCACAAAAGTAGTATGTTCAGATCTAGTTAGCATAGGTAATAACCTATTAAGTAGTTAGATTTGTGGAATGAGTAGATCGAATCGTGAAGAGCAATTCAATAGGCGTAGACTGCGTTATTCATATTTATCAGTAATAGTGAGTATTGGATTAGTCTTATTCGTACTTGGTGTCATGCTTACTTTATTGAATCAAGCTCGAAATCTTACAGATGAGCTGAAGGAGAATTTTACTTTCACACTTTTTCTCGAACCTGGTACTACAGAATCTGGCAGAGATATTTTTCTTGAAAAATGGACCATGGCTCCAGAAATAAGGGAAATAGTTTTTATTAGCAAAGAAGATGCTGCAAGTCAATTTCAAGACGAATTAGGAGAAGACTTTGTCGATTTTTTAGGTATTAACCCCTTGAGTGATGCCCTAGATCTCAAGCTCTATTCATCCTTTGTGTCGCCAAAAGTTTTAAGAGAATTAGAAATTAGATTGAGAAAAGAGTCAATCGTTGAGGATATGGTTTATGATAGAGATCTAATTTCAGCCATTCACAATAATATAGGCAAGATTACTATCGCGATGATAATTGCATCTATCGTATTGCTATTGGTTTCAATAGCATTAATTAATAGTTCAATAAGGCTTGCGATTTACTCAAGACGTTTCACTATTAAAACAATGCAATTAGTTGGGGCGACTAAGGCGTTTATTCATAAACCTTTTCTTTTTCAAGGCATAAAACTAGGTTTCATTGGAGGCTTTTTTGCTGCTTTACTACTTGCTGCATTATTCTATTTAGTCAGACAATTTTATCCGGAATTAAAAACTTCATTAAATTGGATGTTATGGGCTCAAGAGGCAACTATATTGGCTATGTTAGGCTTATTTATCACTGCAGGTTCTACCGCAATATCCGTTAGAAGGTATCTCGCTCTAAAAACAAATCAACTTTACGAATAAATTATCATGAAAGAAAACAAATTCTTATTTAATCGCGACAACTATATACTATTTGGTATAGGTTTAGTATTTATCATTTTGGGATTTATTCTGATGTCTGGCGGAGGTTCGGAAGATTCTGAAGTTTTTAATGAGGAATTGTTCAATTCTAGACGAATTGTTTTTGCCCCACTACTTGTTGTAATTGGATTTGTCATTGAGGTTTTTGCTATTCTGCGTCGTCCTAAGTCTTAAATAATGAATTTTATAGAGGCTATTTTATTAGGAATAGTTCAGGGGTTAACAGAATTTTTACCTGTTAGCTCTAGTGGTCATTTAGAGTTGTCAAAGGCTTTACTAGGCTCTGAATTAGATGCATCTGCAAGCATGATGTTTACTGTGACGGTTCATGCAGCGACAGCATTAGCTACGATGGTTATTTTTCGAGAGGACATAAAAAATATAACCATAAATTTTTTTAAGGGTGATAATGAAGATCGTAAGTTCTCATTTGCAATTATCATTTCAATGATTCCAGCAGCAATAGTGGGTATTTTTTTCAATGATGCAATCGAGTTGCTATTTTCAGGAAATCTCATTCTTGTAGGTTCTATGCTATTGATTACCGGTGTTTTATTATTTCTTACCGATAAAGCTGAAAATAGAAAATTAGAACTGACTTATTTCAAGGCTTTTATTATTGGGCTCTCTCAAGCAATTGCTATCCTTCCTGGTATTTCTAGGTCTGGAGCGACAATTTCAACATCCATATTGCTAGGTATAGATAGAGAAAAAGCAGCTCGATTTAGTTTTTTAATGGTGGTGCCTCTTATTTTAGGTAAAATGATATTAGATATTGATGATATATTAAGCATGCCGACATCATCTGGAAGTAACCAATTAATGTTTCTAATTATTGGTTTTTGTTCAGCCTTTTTTACAGGTTTATGGGCATGTAAGCTAATGATCAAATTAGTTAAGCGCGCAAGACTAAAGGGGTTTGCCACATATTGTATAATGATTGGAACCTTAACCTTAATATGGATTCTAACAATATAATTCCTGTAGATACTGATTCCTTGACGCAAGGATGGGTATTTTCTGTTGATAAGCCTTTGGGCTGGACTAGTTTTGATGTTGTAGCTAAACTCAGAAATACCATCAAAGGCCGTTATGGCGTTAAAGTTAAAATAGGTCATGCTGGAACATTAGACCCTCTTGCAACGGGTGTATTGGTTATTTGCGTTGGTAAGGCAACAAAAACTATAAATCAATGGGTTGATGCGCAAAAAGAATATCGCGCAGTATTTACTTTAGGTTCAACTACAAAGACATATGATTCGGAATCTGAGATAAGCCCAACAGGGAAGGTTGTTCCAATATTTTCCGAAAAAATAAAAACCGATATCAAATCAAAATTTGTGGGATCGATATCTCAAACCCCCCCAGCTTTCAGTGCCATTAGAATAAATGGAGAAAGAGCTTACAAGCAAGCTCGAAAAGGCAATCATATTGATATGCCAGAAAGGCAAATTGCGGTATACGGATTGGATTGGTTGAATACAAACGGAAAGTCCTGGGAAGTATATATTAGCTGCTCTAAAGGAACTTATATAAGATCCTTGGCGAATGACATTGGACAGTTTTTAGGGTGCGGGGCTTATTTGAGTTCACTAGTTAGGACAGCTGTGGGTGATCATGTTATTGCTGATTCAAGATCTCTTACTGAGTGGATAACTTTGCTGGGAAAGGATTAACGGTCTGATATCTTTTAAAATAAAAAATATTTATTTTTTTATATTAAAAGACTTGACAACGCTATGTTCAAAAGGGTATATTTGCCGACTATGGCTAAAATGAAACTTTCACACTTCGCATATAATTTACCTGAGAGTCAAATCGCTCAATACCCTACAGATTATCGTGATGACTCCAGAATGATGGTTGTGCATCGAGAAACTGGAAATATTGAGCACAAGCATTTTAAGGATTTAGTAGACTATTTTAATCCTGGTGACTTGATGGTCATGAATAACACAAAAGTTTTTCCAGCACGAATGTGGGGGAATAAAGAAAAAACGGGAGCCTTAATCGAAGTGTTTTTGCTTCGGGAATTAAATGCTGAAAGTAGACTTTGGGATGTTCTTGTTGATCCAGCAAGAAAAATTCGAATTGGAAATAAATTATATTTTGGAGATGATGACTCTCTTGTAGCTGAGGTGATTGATAATACAACCTCTAGAGGTAGAACGTTACGCTTTTTGTTTGATGGATCTTATGAAGAGTTTCGTGAAAAATTAAAAGAAATGGGAGAGACCCCAATTCCAAATTATATTAAAAGACCGCTTGAACCTGAAGATTCAGAAAGATACCAAAGTATTTTTGCCAAAGTTGAAGGTGCCGTAGCTGCCCCTGTAGCATCATTGCACTATTCAAAGCACTTACTTAAACGAATGGAGATAAAAGGGGTTGAAACTGCTGAAGTTACTATGCATGTTGGGTTAGGTACTTTTCGATTAGTAGAAGTTGAAGACCTTTCTAAGCATAAAATGGAATCTGAACAATTTTGGCTTTATCCTGAAACAGCTGAAGCTATTAATCGAACAAAAGCAAATAAAAATAGAGTTTGCGCTGTTGGAACATCGGTAGTTCGTTCAATGGAAAGTTCAATGATAACTGATAACAGAGTTAAACCAACAGAGGCATGGACAAGTAAATTCTTGTTTCCACCATATAAGTTTTCTATTGCAGATTCATTGATAACTAATTTCCATGGCCCTCAAAGCACTATGCTTATGTTGACAAGCGCGTTTTTAGGCCATGAGAAAACTATGGAGGTATATAAGACGGCCGTAAAAGAGAAGTACCGGTTTCTTTGTTATGGAGATTCCCTATTAATTGTTTGAGGCAATAAAGTTGTAACGTAGAAATTAATTGAGTTATTTTCCTAAAAAAGATAACCCATTTTAAATCCTAGTAATACTCCTAAAGTGGGATATTTTATCTGATCTATTTGCATTTCCAAAACCAAAGCCTGAGTAATTGGATCATAAATGGGAAATAATGTCAACTGATCCCAGGTAATACGTCGCCGTGAAACGCCAACATAGAGATCTATCAGAATTCTTTCAGAGGAACGAACGTGATATCCAGCAATAAGCCCTATATCCAAGAATAGTTTAGTTGCTTTTTGAGAGAAATTTTCTTGTGGTAGAATTTTGGAATACGGTCGATACTTATAATCTAGTCCAATGTAAATGCCATTATTATATGAATTCCCTTCTGGGAAAATTTTTATCGTTGCATTGTGACTCAGACTTAGTGCGTCATTCAAATCGTTTCCAGGGTCTGCGTAAAAATCATATGAGCTATACAAAAGTTGATCCATATAATTGTTAGTAGTCAAACCAAGGCCAGCTTCAAGGGTAATAAATGGATTGATTCTAATTTCATATCCTATTGGGAATTCACCAATAAAAAATGGCAAGAAATTATACTTGATACAATTACTATATTTTTCTTTGGCATTGGATTTGTTCTTAAAATTATTGTAATTCCTTGAGCTGCTGTAGAATTCTCCTTTTTCAACATTTCGTTTTTTAACGATAACTTCTTGAGCCTTTACTTGCGGGAGAATCTTGTCAATGATAACTTCTTGAGCCGTTACTTGCGTGACAAGGAATAAACAGAAAAAAAAAAGAAAAGTATAAAGTTGTCTTATCATATCATAGAATCGTTCTTTGCAAAGATTACCAAAACTCTGCCAATGTCTCGTAGTTTCATTAAAATATTAATTTTCTTTCTCCTTCCAGAGGTTCTTTTAGCTCAACTTCCATCGTACGATTTGGAATGGAGCACTAATTATAGATTTAGGGATGTTTTTACTAGTAGAGTCGTTGATTTAGACTCTAGCTTTTTTTATACTCAAGGGATTAAGTCGGGCCTTTTAATTACGAATGAGTGGTACCTGGCAAAATATGATAGAAAAAAATCAAAACAAATTTGGCAAATAGAAGTAGACAGAATTATGTATCAAGGAATTCCAACAGAACTCCTTGCAGTGCATATAGTTGATGGTCACTTTTATTTGTTTTTAGAAGCTTATAACCGGAGAGAGGATAAAAAATATCTTCTTCTTCAGGTTTTTGATAAAGATGGGGACCCTAAAGAATTGAAACGTATTGAAAGTGTGGATTCTAAAAGACGTAATCATGGAGATTTTAGGATAGAATTTTCAGAGGATAAAACCAACTTCATGATATTTTCAAGTCCTAGATTTAATGCCACACTGCCAGAGAGATTTTCAATTTCGGTTTATGGTACGGATTTACAATTAAAGTGGTCAAAAGATATTCAACTTGATATTTTGGATAGATATATAAATATCAATAAGCTTGATCTAAGTAATTCAGGCGAAGTATATTTTATCGCGGAAAAAACAATACCCAGACGCTCTTTAAGAGATACATGGAATTGGGGCATGCCCAACTCTGAATATATCATTTACAAAGTTGTAGGTCAAACTGACCACCTAAAGAAAATTGATTTAGGTTTGAATAATGTTTTCGTTACAAATATGGGTCTAGAGCTAGATTTCTCCGATAATTTAGTGGCTATTGGTGGATTTTATTCGGAAAGAGGATATCGAAATTCATCCATAAAGGGTATGTTTTATGTGACATTAGATCAGACTACAAATAAAAATTATTCGAAGGAGATAGTTCCATTTCGATCGGAATTCATTGATGGGTTTAGAATGCTAGGGCGATCAAGAGGTGGGAAAGAGATAAGAGAGGATTTTGTTTTCAGACATTTTCTTCACCGTTCAGATGGCGGGGCATACATTATCGCTGAAGATTATGAAATGGAAGTTCGCACTCAGCAAACCAGAAGTGGTACTATTACGAATTACTATTACTATTATAACGATATTATAGCCTTTGGAGTTTCTCCATTAGGAGAGATAGAGTGGTCTGGACACATACCAAAACGTCAATACTCAAAGAATGATGGAGGGCATGCAAGTGGTTATTTACCGCTAGTTGACGGAAAGCAATTACATATATTATTTAATGACCATCCTTCAAATATGAAGAGGTTTGGTGACCGCAGACCAATAGTGGCAAGAAACTTTAGGCGATCAAATTTTGTTGCGGTTTCTATAAATGAAGATTCTGAAATGCATTACAATGTGCTTTATAGTAATAGTAAAGACGGTGTTATGACCTTACCTAAAAGAAGCTCCAGTAATGAATTTTTACAAAAAGATGCAGTGCTGTTTTCAGCTAGAAATTCGAAAATACAATTTGGAAGCCTTTTGCATCATAAATAATGAGTGAAAAAAAGAATTTGCGCAGCCTTTCAAAGGAAGATCTTCAAGGTGTTTTTAGAGATTGGGGCGAGCCAGATTTTAGAGCGGATCAAGTCTATGACTGGATTTGGGCAAAAGGTGTCAAAAGTATTGAGGATATGCGAAATATCCCTAAGCAGATAATCTCACGCTTAAATAAAATTTACTTCATTAGACCAATTGCATTTGATAATATTCAAAAGAGTTCTGATGGCACCATAAAGAATGCGGTTCTTTTGCGAGATGGATTAATTGTTGAGTCTGTCTTAATTCCAACTGATAAAAGAATAACTGCATGTGTTTCAAGTCAAGTAGGCTGCAGTTTAAATTGTGCCTTTTGCGCAACGGCGAAGCTGAAAAGAATGCGAAACCTAGATCCTGATGAAATATATGATCAGGTTTTATCTATTCATAACCAAGGGATACAAGATTTTGGCAGGCCACTTACAAATATTGTTTTTATGGGGATGGGTGAGCCACTAATGAATTATAAGAATGTTTTGACGGCAATTAACAAAATAACTGAACCAGAAGGGCTGAACTTCTCTCCCCGGAGGATTACATTAAGCACAGTAGGACTGCCTAAAATGATTAAACGATTGGCTGATGATAAAGTTAAATTTCATCTCGCTGTCAGTCTGCATTCAGCAAGAGATGACGTTAGGTCTACCATGATGCCGATAAATGACTCTGCTCCGTTAAAGGAATTAACAGAATCATTGGATTATTGGTACAAAATGACAAGGAGAAAGATAACTTTTGAATATGTAGTTTGGAAGGGGATAAATGACAAAGTTGAAGATATAAAAGCTCTTGTAGCCCTTTGTAAACGGATCCCTTCGAAGGTTAATTTAATTGAGTATAATGCTATTGGAGACGATAGATTTCAGCAAGCAGATGAGAAGACTATTGATGCTTATCAATTTGCTTTGAATCAAAATGGGGTTTCTGTACATGTCAGGAAATCTAGAGGTAAAGACATAGATGCCGCGTGTGGGCAATTAGCGAATAAAAGTGATAATACAGTCTCAAAGGAAATATAAAATTGAATAGTTCCATTACACATGCGTAATTTTGATTTTATATGTTGACAAAAGCTAAAATTCAAGAAGCGTTAGGTGAAATTGAAAATGCTTCTGGAAAAGGGTTATTAATTCAGGCTAATGGGCTGCGAAATATTCAGATTCTTGGTAATGAAGTTGTTGTAGATGTGATCTGCGATAGTCCTGTTTTACATCAGAAAAAGAAGTTTGAAGTTTCGATTTTACAAGCAATTCATGCTAAAGTAGACGTGAAATTACAGGTTAAAATAAACTTAATAATTGAAGCTCCTGAAAAGCCAGGAAAAGATCAAATTAAGGGTAAACCAATTCCTGGGGTTCAACATGTCATTGCTGTAGCTTCCGGTAAGGGTGGAGTTGGTAAGTCGACTGTTACCTCTAATATGGCAGTTACATTATCAAAAATGGGATTTCAGGTTGGGATTTTAGATGCTGATATTTATGGCCCAAGCATGCCATTAATGATGGACCTTGTTAGTGATAGGCCAGGCGGGATCGAAGTAGATGGAGTCAGGAAAATGGAGCCTGTAGAGTCTTATGGTGTTAAGGTAATGTCAATAGGTTTTTTTGCAGGTACAGATCAGGCAGTAGTTTGGAGAGGACCAATGGCAACAAAAGCATTAAATCAGATGATATCTGAGACATTTTGGGGTGACCTTGACTTTTTACTAATAGACCTTCCCCCTGGAACTGGAGATATTCATTTAAGTATGGTTCAAGCGTTACCTATTTCAGGAGCAATAGTTGTCAGCACTCCGCAGCCTATAGCTCTAGCGGATGCAAGAAAAGGAGTTGGAATGTTTCAGATGGAGGCAATAAATGTCCCAGTGTTGGGAATAATAGAGAATATGTCATACTTTACCCCAGATGAGTTGCCGGAAAATAAATATTATTTATTCGGCAAAGAAGGAGCTCAAGATTTGGCCAATGAAATACAGGTTCCATTTTTAGGTGAATTGCCGATTATTCAGAGTATTCGGGAAGCTAGCGATGTTGGACATCCTGCCGCCTTGCAACTTGAAGGAGAGGTGCCATTAGCTTTTGAAAAAATAATTCAGAATATCATGGTTTCTCTTGCGAACAGAGTGGAGAATCTTCCCCCATCAGAAGCTGTAAGAATTACAACAATGGCAGGATGTCAGACATCAAAACGAGAAGTATGAGTGATATAAAAGA
>MDSY01125643.1_pt1 | contig 28700 bp, 46 predicted proteins | sample 811131 | NCBI WGS metagenome assembly MDSY01 (sample SAMN05326643, study PRJNA326480) | marine metagenome | isolation source: seawater | place: Atlantic Ocean: South West | collected 2010
AAAAATTAACTAAATACATACAAGAGAAATGAAAACAACAATAAGTTTATACGAATTTAGAAGATGGTTTGAAATGCACAGACCAAACAATTTTAGCTATGATGGTCTTAATGCTTTATATGATATGCTAACTAGCTATGAAGAAGATACAGGACAAGAAATAGAATACGACCCAATAGCGTTCTGTTGTGAATATACAGAATATGATAATATAGCAGAATTTTGGTTAGATTATAACCAAGAAGAATATCCTGATGAACAGTCAATAATGGATAACACATTTTATTGGGCATTCGGAGATGAATCTTTTATAATACAACAATTTTAAAATGAAATCAAAAATTTATTACTTCCAAGACTGGTTAATATGGTTAAATAAAAAACAAATACCAGTAAATATAAAACATATGTACTTTGAAGAACAATATCAAAATTTAGAGACATTTGAAAACAACTATAAAAATTTTAAAAACTTAAATAACTAAAAACAAAAAGATTTAAATAATTTTTATATTTTTAACAAAATTTTTAACTTAAATATTAACAGAAATGAAAAGAGAATTATTAAAACAAAAGTACGAGAAGTACGAACTTACTGCTGACGATGTTTTTAAACATCAGCATTACATTATTATCACAAGAAGTGGTATTGAAAAAATTCAAGCATTAGAAAACATACATATAAATTATGATGTAATAAAATGCGAACCGAACTTTGCTTCAGTCAAAGCAACAGCAATAAAAGAAACAAATACTATACAGACATTTGGTTCAGCTTTAAAGGGTAACAGCTTTAAAGATGGTAATACTAATACTTGGTATGTCTTAGAAATGGCAGAAAAAAGAGCAATGTCAAGAGCAGTATTGAAGCTGACAGGATTCTATGAGCTAGGAGTATTTGGCGAAGATGAAGCAGAAGATTTTAAAAAGAGTAATAACTAAATAATAATTAAAATGAGCGTAACAATTAACGGAACAATTAAAAAGATTCTAGAACTAGAACAAGGAACTTCTAAGTCAGGAAAAGAATGGCAAAAGCAAAACGTAATAATAGAACAGAATGTTGATAGAGATTGGAACAAAGATGTTGTAATAAGTGCTTTTGGCGTAGATAAAATTAATCAATTAAATAAATTCAGCGAAGGAGATACAATCGATATAATGTGTAATGTATATTCAAGAGAATACAATGGAAAATATTATACAAGTTTAGATGGATATTGGTTCGCAAATAAAAATTCTGAAGTACATAAAAACATACAAGAAGATGAAAACGACCTCCCTTTTTAAAGTGCAGCAGCAAGAATACTTTGATGCATTATGTCAAATGACAACAAATATGTTACAATTACCTGAGGGTTCATTAGCATCTAGGTCTAGGAAAAAGCACCTGCAATTACCTAGAATGGTTGTAAGCGTTGTTGCAAGTATGGTAGATGAAACTCATTACAACGTTATTGCAAAAGGTATTAATAGAGATAGAACCTGTATCAATTATTATGTTAATATGCACAAATCTAATTACAGAACATACCCTGAATATAGAGATTTATTTAATAAGATATATGATAAATACGATAATATAAAAAAATCAAAAAGAACTTTTGAGGATGTTATCCAACTCAGAAATCATTTATCTGCTCATGGTGTAATTAGTAGTGAAAAGAAACAAGTATTGATTAAAGTTACATCAGGTAAAGTAAGCGTAAATATAAAAACTACATACGCAGATTTTTCCAATACGTTAGAAAAGATTAATTTTGCTCTTACAGATTGTAACTATAAATTACACATACGATGAAACACTTATTGAGCAGTACAGCTTTTTTGGTTTTGAATAAAGGGTTAGCAAGACAAATAGGATTGAAAGCAGCAGTCCTACTTGCTGACCTTATTTCAAAGGAAGAATACTTTATTGCTAATGGTATGACAGATGGTTGGTTTTTTAACACTGAAGCGAATATAGAAGAAGATACAACACTTAACTCATATCATCAAAGAAAGTGCCTTAAAACTCTTAAAGAAAAAGGATTAATACAAGTTAAGCGTAAAGGTATACCTGCGAAACAGTATTTTAAAATAAATGAAGAACAAGTCCTTCAAATTTTAAACAACTTGTCAATTAAAAATTATACATCTATTAATAATAATAAAATAATAACAATAAAAAATAAATACTTTAAAAAGCCAAAATTGGAAGAAGTTTTAGAATATTGTTTAGAGCGTAATAATAATATAGATGCTGAATCTTTTATAAACTTTTATGAAAGTAAAGATTGGAAAATAGGAAAAAACAAAATGAAAGATTGGAAAGCAGCAGTAAGAACTTGGGAAAAAAGAAAACAAAAGAAGCCAACAATGTCAAAACTTGATAGTCAGATAAGTGCTTGGCAAGAAGCAAAAAAATTATTATGAAATATTTAAACCAAGAGAACATACAAGAATTAACTGAAAAGGTATTAGACCTATTAGCTAAAACATCAGTAGAAATAGGACATAAAACAGATGCAAAAACTTTAGCAAGTTTGAGTAAAATATTTGCAGTTGATTTACAAAAAGAAACTAGATTCAAAAAATTAACGTTTAATCAAATAGAAGATGCGTTTCATATTGGCGTTAGGTTCGGTAAAGATGAGCCATATATGAACATAAGAACTTTTTACAAATGGGTATATTCTCATAAAAAAACAATAGACGAAGCGTATTACAAAGTACATACATTAAAACAAAAAAATGTATTATATTATCAAGAACCAATAAAATTAATAAAATGAAATATACATTAAAATTTTTACAATTCTATAAAGAATTTTTTGAGGAAGAAGGAGATAAATGGAGTTTACAAGAAGTAAAACAAAAACTTATAGAAGATAATATAAAAGAATATCAACTAAAATAAAATTAATAAAATGATAGGATGGGTAATAATAACCGCAATAGTAATGTGGATAATCAGAGAACTGAAATAATAACTAAATTTAAAGAAATGAAAAAAATACTTATTACAGAAAATCAGGTTAAAAGCCAATCAGATGCTATATTATGGCACTTGAAAAGGTATGGTAACATAACAAGTTATGAAGCTATCAAAGAATACGGAGCAACAAGACTTGCAGCTATAATATGTAACCATAGAAAAAATGGATATGAAATAGAAAGTATTCCTATACACAGGAAAACTAGATTCGGAAGAACTGTTACATTATCTAAATATGTATATAATGAACCTAATAAAGAAATGAATTTGTTCAAGAGTTGTGAAACCAGCATAAGTACAAAACCATATACAATAGGTGGTTACGATATATACTAAAAATAGGGGGTAGTAATTGAAACTAATAACAATGAGCGGTTATACTTTGTGGATTTTACGTTCCCCCTTATATTATGAAAAATATAAGTAAATTAAAAAAAGAACTAGACAAATGGTTTAGTCTATACATAAGACTACGAGATTCAAATGAATACGGTATGGTGCAATGCTTTACCTGCGGTATAGTCAAGCCATATAACAAAGGTATGCAATGCGGTCACTTTCAAAGCCGAACACATCTCTCAACAAGATATGATGAACAAAATTGTCAACCTCAATGCGTAGGCTGCAATATGTTTAAGCAAGGCGAACAATACAAGTTTTCATTACAATTAGATGCAAAATATGGCGAAGGAACAGCACAAGAACTACAATTTTTTGCACATCAAACAGTAAAGTTTACTAGAGTAGATTATCAAGAAAAGATAAGTTATTACAAATCTGTTGTTAATAAATTGAAAAAAGATAAGATTTTAGAGTAACTTTTTTTTTACCTTTGGCGTATGAATGTTGCTATATACGCAAACGAACAACACAAACAAGCAGTTGAAACATATCTCAACTTTTGTGATGAATTTGTTAATGAAGTAAGCAACAAAACAAGATACGACAATTACAAAGAAGTTTTAGATGTTATAATTGAATATCATAATAATTATGGCAAAGGTAAACGAGAAAATAATTATTGGGATTGGCTGATGATTATACCTATTAATGTATCAGTTATGACACAAGGATATTTCGCAGGTATAGAAACAAAAAGAAATACAGCAAAAATAAGAGCATACAGAGTTGTTTTAGCAGAAATGTTAGAACAGCTAATTGATAAAATAGAAAAACTCGAACCAACTGATGAATGATATTTACATTGAAATATCTAAATTGTCAGACAAGTTCAGAGAAATGTGTTACGGTATTACAAATGACAAAGAAGATATTGACAATGTAGTACAAGAATTGATGCTTTATTTCTTACAGATGAATCCTGATACTATAAAAAAAATATGGTTACAAGACGGAAAAAAAGGAATAATAAGATATGGTGCGGTTGTAATCAGAAGAGCCTTAACCTGTAAAAATAATGCGTTCTACTATAAATACAAAAAGTACAATACACATCTTGATAGCAGTATTCACGTTAGTAGTATTACTACTGATTTTAATTATGTATATGACCATCGTATTAATTATAAAACTCTTGAAAATATTCCAGAAGAAACTCAAACAGATAAATCATATTATTTTAAAGAAATAGACGATGTTCTTGAACAATTAAATTGGTATGATAAAAAAATATTTGAATTATATTATTACGAAGGTAACACATTAGACAGTCTTGCTAAAAAAACAAAAATTAGCAGGAACAGTTTATTTACTACAATAGACAAAGTAAGAAACATTCTTAAAATTAAATTAAATGAGTAAAGTAAAATTATACAATCCTGTAAAGAATAATACTTGGGTAATGATGTTTGGCTTTGAAGCACCAAAAGATTATAAATACAAAAGAAGATGGACTAAATGAAATTTTTTGTACCTGATAACATATATCAAGATAGAATAGCAATATGCAAATCTTGTGAACATTATTTAGGTTTACTAGGTAATTGTGGTATATGCAAATGTTTCATGAAAATAAAAGCACGATTGGCACCTATGGAATGTGCAGATAATCCTAAGAAGTGGGAAAAAACTACAGATATTCAAGTGCCTGATAATTTACCTGAAGATGTAATAGAAGAAATAAAAAATGTATGGCAAGATATACAATCAGGAGTTGCAAGTCATGTAGAAGCAAAAAGAAAAATGGTTGAATTATATAACGCAATACACAATACAAGTTACAATCCTAATACTAATTGTGGCTCTTGCTTATCTGCCTGTCGTGATGGAATACAAAAATTATATAACAAATACAATACAGAATGATGAAATACGCACTTATAGTAATGGCGATTATTGCCTTGATATTTTTATTTGCAGCAATTATGATTGAAGCAGCATTCAAAAAACATGAAAGAAATAAATTCTATAAAAACTTAAATAAATATAAAAATGACAATGACAATAGATGATATGCCCACATATTACAAGGGTTCTAACGGATATATAGCAAAAGATGTAGTAAAGAATTTTAATTTAAGTTACAATGTAGGAACAGCTGTAACGTATTTGCTGAGAAGTAAAAATAAACATGATGATGGGGGTATAGAAGATATAAAAAAAGCAATTAATCATTTAAACTTTGAACTTGAAGAATTATATGATAGAGATTTTTTTAATAAAATAAAAAATAATGACAACGTATAAATGCTTATGTTGTAAAGAAACAAAAGAAGTAGGTAAAGCTACTATCGTACACAGAGAAGGTAAATGGGTATGCAAGGAAGCTGTATGCAGTTGTGGTAAATACATGGATAGTAAACCTGAAGATGGAATACCTAATTTACACAGAACAGAAGAATCACTGAGCAGAAAAAAGAAACGTGATTACCTTTGGGATAGTGCAAAAGAAAAACTAGTAGGAGAAAGAGGTATTAACGAAGACTTTAAATAAAAATCAAATAAATACATTATATACTATGAAAATAAAATTAAGCAAATTAAAACCAAATGAAAGTAATCCTAGAATAATTAAAGAACCTAAGTTCAGGAAGTTAGTACAAAGCATAAAAGACTTTCCAGAAATGTTAGACTTACGACCTATTGTTGTTGATGAGCAAATGACAATACTAGGAGGTAATATGCGTTACAAAGCATGTATACAAGCAGGAATCAAAGAAGTACCTATTAAGATTGCTGAAGGATTAACTGATGAACAAAAAAAAGAATTTATTGTAAAAGATAATGTAGGCTTCGGTGAATGGGATTGGGATAGTTTAGGTAATGATTGGGATAATGTGAAACTAGGTGAATGGGGTATGGATGTATGGCAACCTGAAGAAGCAGTTGATTATTCTGTATTAGATGATATAGACTTAGGCGAAACATTAGAAGATAAAACAGCCGGAGTAAAAAGAGCAATCTGTATAGAATTTGATACTTTGATATATGATGAAGCTAGTGAATTAATAAAAAAATCTAGAGAAGAAGGTAATGATGTAGGAGCAATAGTATTACAAGCATTTAAAAATGTATAAAGTATTTACATTTTTTTATAATCGTTTCACAGATGCAACCACTTCTTTAGCGTTAAAAGAAAACGGTATTGAACATAATGTATTAATACATAAAGAAGAAGATTTAGATAAGTTTATAAAAGGTAAAACAATAGCAGGTAATCCTATAATCACAAATAAGCCAAAAGGATTAGCATATCAAAGAAATGCAGCATTAGAATTAATGGAAGAAGGAGAATGGGCAGTTTTCATGTGTGATGATTTTAAAGATATACGTTCATATCCTATCAATGATATTATGAATGTAAATAAAAAAATAAATGTAAATTTTGAAAACCAACAAGAACATACACTCAGACAAGATAAATTTAAAATGAATCTATCTGAAATGTTTACAATGTTCCCAAGATTGATTGAATTAGCTGAAAAAAATAAAATACATCTAGTAGGTTTTGGTTTACACGATAATCCTTTGAACTTAGGTAGAAAATTTGCAACAAGAGGATTAGCTGACGGAAGGTTTTGGTTAGTTAAAAAATCAAAATATAAATTTGATGAAAACGTACAAATGGTAGATGATGTATGTTGGACTGCTGAAAACTTAATTAGGCATAATAATGTTTTAATTTTAAATTGGACTGTGCCATATTTTAAAAGATATACTGCAGGAGCTTTTGGCAGTATAAGTGAACGTAAACAACAAAGATTAAGAGAATGTAAATATTTAGCTAATAAGTTCAATCCCTTAATTAAAATAGCACACAAAGCTAATTGGGATTACGGTACGCACGTTAGAATTTATGGCAGTAATAATAACATAAGGAAAGCTAGAATAAATAATGGATTATGAAAACACTTAAATTACAAAAAATAGAACACAATAGGAAAGTAGGTAATCGTTGTGAATATATAGAACCCAACGTAACTGAAAACTGTCTGTTAGAAGTTGATGGCGAAATAATAGGATTCTACATAAAAGATGTAGCTGAATATAGTGAACGTATGAGCAAACTATTAGCAGTAGCAGACAAAGAGTTTAGAAGCGATAATGTGCCGAAGTCTTTATTAGAACGTAGTGATGTGTTCAGTAAAGTATATTCAGAAGGTATGACTCGTAAACAAGCAAAGAAAGAAGGAACAATACAGATGAGTGCAATATTAGGAAGCGTAGCACCAAAACCACATATGCGTAGACCTTACCCTACAATATCAGCAGTACACAGAGATAAGAAAGCACAAACATTCATCAAAGCAATGTGGGGTTGTTGTATAGAAGCAGAACAAATCATCAAGAAACTAACTCCTGAAATATATAAAAGGCAAGTTGAATTATTTGAAGATATAAAAAAAGATTGGCGATTCGGTAATATGTATACAAGTAGTATATCTAATTTCAACATATCAGCACCATTTCACAGAGATACAGGAAACATTGTAGGAACAGTAAACACAATACTCACAAAAAGAAATAATGCGAATGGTGGTTGTTTAAATGTGCCTGACTACGATGCAACCTTTGAACAAGCTGACAATTCAATGTTAGTATATCCTGCTTGGAAAAACGTACACGGAGTAACTCCTATAAAACAAATCAGCGAAGATGGGTATAGAAATAGCTTAATATTTTATCCTCTCAAAGCATTTAAAGGAATATAGTATGGACAAAAGTAGACACATAAAAAAGGAAGCAATGCTACAAGCATTAGAGAATAGTTTAGGAGTAGTAACAGTAGCCTGTAAACAAAGCGATACGCCAAGAAGCACATATTACAAATGGTTAAAAGAAGATGAAGAGTTTGCGAAGTCAGTTAAGGAAATAGAGAATATTGCATTAGACTTTGCAGAAAGCCAATTACATTCACAAATGAAAGATGGTAACACTTCAGCTACAATCTTCTATTTAAAAACAAAAGGCAAGAAGCGAGGATATATAGAACGAAGCGAGTTAGATTTAAGTTCAGGCGATGAGCCGATTAAAATTAACGTAAACATCAAAGGAGTTGAACATTAATGCAGTATTTACACACACGCAAGAACAAGCGATTGAATATCTCTTTGACAAAGAAACTACAGAAGTACTATTCGGAGGAGCAGCAGGAGGTGGTAAGTCTTGGGTAGGTTGTTCGTGGTTAATATTGATGTGCTTAAAATACCCTAAGACAAGATTCTTAATGGGTAGGAGTAAACTAGATTCATTAAAGAAAACAACACTAAATACATTTTTTGAAGTTTGCGAAACTTGGGGAATTAAAGCAGGCAAGCATTACAACTTCAATGCAGGTTCAAACATTATAACTTTTTTTAATAAGTCAGAGATAATGCTCAAAGATTTATTCTTATACCCTTCAGATAGAAACTTTGATAATTTAGGTTCATTAGAAATAACAGGAGCATTTATAGATGAAGCAAATCAAATAACTGAGAAAGCAAAAAACATTGTAGCATCAAGATTAAGATACAAACTAGATGATTACAATTTAATACCTAAAATGCTAATGACTTGTAACCCTGCTAAAAATTGGGTATATACACAATACTACAGACCTGCAAAAGACGGTAAACAAAAAAAGCACAGGAAGTTTATACAAAGTCTAGTTGATGATAATGAGTATATTTCTAAATATTATAAAACACAACTACAAACGCTTGACGAATTAAGCAAACAAAGATTACTATTTGGTAATTGGGAATACGATGCGAGTGATGACGCATTAATTAATTACGACTCAATAATTAACCTATTCAATCAAAAAGGCGTAGCAGGGCAAAAATACATATCTTGTGATGTAGCACGTTTTGGAAGCGATAAGACAGTTATAATGTATTGGGAAGGGCTATACCTTAAAAAAACAATAACGTTGCTTAAATCGGCTATAAATGATGTTGTAGAGCAAGTTAGAGCATTACAACAGGAATATGCAGTTAATCTTAGTAATATAATAATTGATGAAGATGGTGTAGGTGGTGGTGCTAAAGATTTTTTGAGATGTAAAGGTTTTGTAAATAACTCAAAGGCATTAAAGAACGAAAACTACCAAAACTTAAAAACACAATGTTACTACAAATTAGCTGACCTAATAAATAAAGGACAAATTGGTATAGATTGTCCTGATGTTAATGTGCGTAATAATATTATAGAAGAACTTGAACAAGTTAGAACAAAAGATGCAGACAAAGATAACAAGTTGCAAATAATACCTAAAGACACAGTAAAAGCCATACTAGGACGTTCACCTGATTATTCTGATGCATTAGCTATGCGTATGTATTATGAAATAGATGGTAACTACGGAAGGTATTTTGTGCAATAAGAAAGGGGGGCAAGCATTTTAGTAAACTTTAGAACCCCCCTTACGACAAGAGAAAAACAGAAATGAAGCTGCGAATATACAAACTTTAAACTAAATACAAACTTTTTACATTATATATTATGAAGGTCAAGATAAAAAAAGGCAAAAAAACTAAAGATTACAACATTATAAATAGTTGGTCAGATGTAACATTAGATAAGTGGCTTACATTGATAGGTTACGAAAACCTTACAGGCAGTGAAGAAGCATTGAAAATAGTTAAATTATTTTCAGATATTCCTACAAAATTAATTAAGCAGTTAAGCGTACAAGATGTTGCATTAGTTATGAAACGACTGACTGATTTACAAACTGAACAAAATACTACTCTAAATAAAATTATAGAAATAGATGGTATTGAATATGGTTTTCACCCTGACTTAGAAGAAATTACATTAGGCGAATATGCTGATATTGAAACATACATTAAATTAGGAATTGATAAGTACTTACCTGAATTATGTGCTATTTTATTTAGACCTGTAATTGAAAAGAAAAACAATATATACACGATTGAAGCGTATAATGGCAATATAAAAATTAGAAGCGAAATATTTAAAAAAATGCCTGCAGAACAAGTGCAGAACATGCTGGTTTTTTTTTGGACTTTCGTAAACAAGTTATTTCAGATTTTGCCATCGTATTTGATGCAGAGGACGGAGGAAATGAGTACGCAATCGCAAGTGAAAGTTTCGCAGAAAAATGGGGTTGGTTCGGAGTAATGCACAGACTTTGTAACCAAGATGTTAGTAAACTAGATAGTGTAACGAGTTTAAAATTGTTAGAATGCCTGACTTGGTTAAGTTACGAAACAGACTTGAACTCACAACAAAAAGTAAAATTGAATAATGAGCGTATATAATAAAACATACAACAACGTAGTAAATACTTTACTGCTTATGGCAGAAAAACACTACGGAATACAAGCAACTTCAGTAGGAGATGTATTTGAAATAGATTTACAAAAGCATACTAAATTCCCATTACTACATATCAATCCTGTAAACGTAGAAACAGGTGATGCTACTCTGACATATAACTTTCAAATATTTATAATGTCAATGGTTACGCAAGAAAGTAATTGGACAGAGAACAGAGCTCCTGCAGAAGGTAATACTGCAAATGCTTTTAATAAACTTTATAAGACATTGACAAATGAACAAACAGTATACAGCGAAATGTTACAAATTGCAACAGATTTTATCAGTATGTTAAGGCATTCAAAATTTCAATCAATGAATAGTGAAGAATTAATAAAACCTGATGGATTCCCTATTGCTACAAATGATATTAACTTTCCTATATACTTTACAGAAGGACAATTTACATTAGAACCTTTTGCAGAAAGATTTGATAATCTTTGCGTAGGTTGGGTATTTAATATTGGCGTTTTAGTACAGAATGATTTTAATTCTTGTGATGTACCGAACCCACAAAGTAGAGGAGCAGGATTCTAATGATTGAGTATTTAAAAAAAATAAATAAAATAAAATTTGGTAAAATAGAAATACAAATAATACCACCAACAATAAGAATAAAAATATGAACTACGAAGATGTACTAGAAAAATTAGAAGCAATAAGTATTAATCTTGAAAGCTATACAGACTATCCACAAGCAGCAACGAATAATGCAAAGCGTGCTAGAAAATGGAAAGAAGAAAATGGTTCTGATTGCGGAACTCGTGTGGGCTGGACTCGCTCTTCACAATTAGCAGAAAGAAAACCAATTAGCAGAGATACAATAGCACGTATGGCTTCATTTAAAAGACATCAACAAAATAAAGATGTACCCTACTCAGAAGGTTGTGGCGGATTAATGTGGGATGCTTGGGGTGGTTCATCAGGAATAAATTGGGCAATAAATAAATTAAAACAAATAGATAAAAAATAAAATTATGGCAGAATTAACAACAACGATTACAGAGAATGTTATATTGAATGGCTCAATAAGAGGTTCTTCAAATGTATTGACAACATCAGATATAGTTGATGTGATGGAGCGTATTTTAACATGTGCACATTCTAATTCAACTAAAGTAGCTGTATTTGCAACTACTCCTCACACGAGTCCAGGAGCAATAGACGTAGAAAATGTAGCTTATGTAAGGGTAACTAATTTAAGCACAACAGACGCAATATATGTAGCTGTAATATCAGGTTCTACAAGTTATACAGTAAAAGTTAGACCTGGTGGCTCTCATATACTTTATAATGGTGAACAAGTTATGATTGGTGAAGCAAGCACAACGCCATCACTACCTGCAACACTTGAAACATTATCAAGTATAGCAGTAAAACCTTATGGAACTACTGATTGTCAAGTAGAACTTTTTGTTGCATTAACATAATGAAACTTAAAAACGTAGAAAGGTATTTAGATAGTTTTGGTAAGTATACAATACAACAAGCAAGACAAGTATTGACTAAAAAGAAAAAAAACGTATCTAAAGATTTATACAATTCGTTACGTTTTGTCGTTAGGCACACTAAAGATGGATACGAGATTGGGTTTTATATGCTTCCTTATGGAGCTTTCGTAGACAAAGGCGTGTCAGGAACAGACAATCAACAAATATTTAGAAATGTTGAAGGAAAAGAAGTTATATCGCCTTTTAAATATACTACAAAAAAACCACCTGCAGGAATATTATTTAAGTGGATAAAAAATAGAAGTTTAAAAGGCAGAGATAAAGAAACAGGCAGATTTATAACTGACAAATCATTTTCTTTTGCTTTACAAAATAGCATATACAAATATGGTATGAAAGGAATTAGTTTTTTTTCAAGACCATTAGAATTAGGTTTAAAAAGATTTGGAGAAGATATACTGAAAAGTCTTAGTAAAGATATAGTAAAAGAAGTAAAAAATAATACATAATGGCAACTGAAATCATACAACAACCTCTATACACTTTTGTACCTGTAGGTCAAGAGTTAATATATACAGTAGCAAATCCTACTCAGGTAGCTACAAAGAAGCAAGTAAAATTTGTAGCTGAAGTTTATATCAGTGCAGATGTACCACCTACAATGACAGGCTCAACAAATAAAGTGGCTACATTTAAAACTACGCCGAACAATGCAGGAGTCGGTATTTTTGATTTAAGAGAGGTCATAGAAACTTTTGTAAAAGCAGACAATCTAGCATACGAATTATCATCATTCAAAACAGAAACAGTAACTAGTAATGATTATATTCCTATACATATAATAGACAAAGCAAGTAGGGCGGCAAACTCTATAAAATATTTAGGTATAAAATTTAGTACAGAAAGATTCAGTTCTGTTTCAAATAGCATAATTCAGTATGATGAAGTTAATTCAGAAATAAGAAGGATTTTCAATGGGTATATAAGTTATAATGAAGTCTTAAGACATGGTACAGGTGCTGAACAATATTACTATGGTTATAATATGAAAAGATTTAACTTGAATGGTTCAACAAAAGAGTTTTTAACAAATGCACCTAATACGCAATACGCAAATCAAAATGACTACGGAACTGCTGCTATAATGTTAGGAATTAATGGTTTATTTCCTGCTACAGATGGTGCTGTAAGAATTAAATTTACATATCATACATATTTGTCAGGTTCATCAAATGAGTTCTACGAAATAAAACAACCTAATGGAGGTCCTGCTTCTAATTCGCAAATGTCTTTAATATACAACAATATACTTTTCTTTGGTGTATTTCCTGGTAACTTGAAAGGATGGAGTACAATGTATAATGGTATAGGAACTGATATAGATTTTTATACATTTAAAATTGAAGGAGATGGTGGTGTAGATTTAAGTAAAGAATATACGATTAAAGTAAATTGTCCTGAATCAATACCAGGTGGTTCAAGTGCGTTTCCTGTAACGCCAAAAAAAGGATATGAGCCAATTAGATTATGTTGGTTAAATCAATGGGGTGCTTGGGATTATTATACTTTTACTTTAAAATCTACTAAAACAATATCAACAAAAGGCACAACATACCATCAGTTAGGCGGTTCTTGGAACAATAATGTATATAGGTACCAGATGCACAAAGGTGGCAAAAAAACATTCAGAGTCAATGCTACTGAAAAATTAAAAATAAATACAGATTACATTACAGAAGATGAAGCGGTTTGGTTAGAAGAATTAATGAACAGTCCAGAAACATATATGCTTCTGAGAGGATATGATACAGATGAAAGTAATTCTATATATAATGACTATGTATGCCCTGTAAGATTAATTACAAATTCTTATGTTAAAAAAACAGTAGCAAATGATAAGTTAATACAATATACATTTGAAATAGAAAAAGCAAAAATACTTAGAACACAATCTATCTAATATGTCAGTACAATTAAGTTTATACCCACAGCAATATGACGGTACTTTTAATAGTATAACAGTTAATGCCACTAATATGTGTGCAGATGCTGAATTTGGTTTTACTTGGCTAAATGCAGTAAATAATTATACTACTGTTTCATCTGCAACAACTTGGTTCAATATGCCTTTGAAAATGGCGCAAGATTTGAATTTAACCGCTTCACCTATGCCGATGAATGAATGGTTAGTAGGTGCAAGACTTGCATCAGATATGTTTACAGGAATAGTCGGCTCTGATAGGGTGTTGTATTTAGGTCAAGCAACAGTAACAAGCACACTAGGAGAAGCGTGTTTGATACAAAGAATAACAGGATTGACAGTAGGTGCTCAATATAGGTCTGAAGCGTTTTTTTCAATAGATGGTGGTACTGCTGAAGTATCACATTCTATTATTGATAGTGCTAATGGCTTAAATGCACCTGTATTAAATCAAGTTACAACGTATGCTAATGGACAACATTCTGATGCAAAACTTTTTACAGCACCTTCTGATGAAGTTATAATTGGTATATCATTCAAACCTGCTTCAGGTGCTACATCAAATACTATTCAGTTTGATACTAATGTTAGTTATACAGGACAGCAATATGTATGGAATGTTAGCTTAGAGCAGCAATCAGGTTCAGGTGCTATTAATCAGCTTGCAGATGGTCAAGTTATAGTAGATTTATATGAAGATGAAAACATACCGTTGACATTGAGTATAGATGACTTTACTAATGTAGCAGAGAAAGTACAATCTTACTCAAAGGCGTTTAAATTACCAGGAACGAAAAGAAATAATTTAATATTTGATAATATATTTGAGATAACTAGAACCGCACAAAAATCTTTATTATTTAATCCTTATCGTAGAACACAATGTTGCTTAAAAGAAAATGGTATAATACTATTTGAGGGATATTTAAGACTAATAGATGTTCAAGATAAAGAAGATGAAAGAAGTTACAACGTAAATTTATACTCTGATAATATAGCACTTGCAGATGTTCTAAAAGACAGAGAATTTAAAGATATAGGTTTTGAAGAACTTGAACATTTATATGACAAATCTAATATCAAAAGAAGTTGGAATGATAACGCAGCAGCAGGTAGCGCAATAGCTTGGACAAATACAAATATTTCAGGATTTAGAACAGATTATCAAACATTGAAATATCCATTTGTAGATTGGAATCATCAATTTAAAATAGCAGATGGTTCTGATGGTACTAATGCAGAAGTAGGTATGCCACAACTGAACACACTAGCTGAAGCATTTAGACCTTGGATTAGTTTACATTATTTAGTAAATAGAATATTTGATGCTACTGATTTTACATACAGTAGTGAATTTTTTGAAAGTGATGATTTTAAAAATATGTATATGGACTTCAATTGGGGTTCTGATGTAACTCCAGGTTCATACGGATTTTTTGGTTATAGAAAAACAAGAGACATAACAGGAGTTACTGGAAATTATTTATTATCAGCATCATATTTAAAGTTACCTCCTACGCCACAAACAGGAACAGGTATTTCGCAAATAGGAAACTCATATCCTATTGAACTAGGTCATTCTGCTACAGATTTTCTTGCAGGAACAGGTTCTATGTGGACTGCACAATATGACAATCAATTATACAGAGTGAATTGGCGTTACGCTTTTAAACAAGTATCAGGTACTCCTACAGTAGAATACAGATGGATTCACGAAAATGCAGCAGGTGTTACTACTACAATTATACCTGGACAAAATGGTATACAAACATTCTCAAGTTATATGGGTGCTTCAGGAGACTTTGAGATATATTTACCAATAGGAGACAAAATATATTGTCAAGCAAAATGTAGTGCAGATAGTGCTCGTGTTTATGAAGCTAGAGTATGGATAAATACTGTAACTGCTACAACAACAAATGACTCACTACTTGGAAGTATTAGAGGTGATTTAAAACAATGGGATTTTCTTAAAGGATTGATTAATATGTTTAATCTTGTAACTATCCCTGACCCTGATAATAAAAATGTAATAAAGATTGAACCCTACCCTACTATATTCAATCAAGATATTGTAGACCCATCATCAGCAATTGGTACAGAATTAAAAGACAGGATAATACAACACAATTGGACAGATAAAATAGATGTATCACAAATTGTACTAAAACCTTTGACAGACTTAAATAAATTTACAATATTCAAATATGAAGAAGAAAGCGATGATTATATGTTCAATAATTATAAGCATGCAGTAAATGGATATTTATATGGTAGTAAACTTCACGATGCTAGTGGTTTTGATACATTAACAGGACAAGATGAAATAATTGCTTCACCTTTTGCTGCAACAATTATGAAGCCTTTAATGACAGAATACGAAGAATTGATAGTGCCTACAATGTATGCTTTAGATGAAGATGGTGCTACATCAGGTATAGAAAATATGCCAAGAATATGTTATAATAATGGACTAATTGATTTAACATCTTCAGGAATCACTTATTATATACCACAGCAAAATGGTGGTGCTAGTGCTAATGAAGACTCATACTTAAGATTTAGTCACTTATCACAATTACCTGTTACAGGAACGCCTACATCAGGCACAGTAAGAGATTTGAACTATGCAGCAATACAATTAGTGGTGCCAGGAGTTACAGCTCCAATAGATAATCTATACAATATGTATTGGGCTCCTTATTATAATGAATTATACAATTCAGATACTAGAACTATGACTATAAAAGTTGATTTAAATTCATCAGATATTGCTAGCTTCCAATTTAGTGATAGAGTATTTATAAAAAATAGAGCATTTAGAGTTAATAAAATTGACTATAAACCAGGAGATTTATCAACAGTTGAATTTATTTTAATACCTTAAATATGAGTAAAGTTTATACCCACCCAACAGTAAGTGCAGCACCAGGATTTAGTGTATATCCATTAGAGGTGTCTGAAATAGGAATAGTTACATTCACAGATGATGGTACAACTGAAATTAGACCTACTCAATTACAATGCGAAAGGTATGGTTACAAATTTGATGTAACAACAGGAACTTGCTATGCATTCAAACCTTCTTTTAAATTAGATGAATTAATAGGGCAGACTACTAACTTTGTAAAAGGTCAAGACAATACACTTGCAAGAGGTGTAGAAAATACATCTATTACAGGGCAATCTAATACAGTTTTAAACAATACTAGAAGCAATGTAATTATAGGTAACAATCATACTATAAATACTAATCTTAATAATGGTATAGTTACAGGAACGAAAGCAAATGTTACAACTTCAGGTTCATTAACAATGGGTGGTAATCAACCTACTGATAATTTATCTGAAAGGCAAACTATAATATTACAATATGGTTGTCAGACTACAGGAACAGCTAATGTTTCAGCAGGTATAAATAATGAATCAGGAGTACGATTTGTGTTACCACAAGAAGCTATATGTTATTTTCACGCAGATACAATAGCAGTTAGAACAGGGGGTTCTTCAGGAACAGGTGCAGTTGGTGATTATGCTTCTTATGTTGAACGTGGCGTATTGATAAATAAAGGTGGCACAACAAGTATACAAAGAGAAAGAGATACAATAAAGACTTCAGGAACTGTTACAAATTGGCGAATATTAGCAGCAGCAGGTTCAGGACAAACATTAGCGTTACAGTGTAGAGGAAACACGAATCAGACATTAGAATGGAATATGACAGTTAGAATAACAATGATACAAACAGACGTAAGTCTATAAAAAAATAAGATATGGCAACTACAGAAACATTAACGTTCAACGTAAAATCTAATATAGGAAAAACAGCAAAAGATGCATCAGAATTAGCTAGTGAATTTAAACTAATGGGGGTTTCTTTAAATGATGTTAGAAATGGCTTTAGAGCTATCGCAAGAACTGCTGCAGCTTCATTCGCAACTATTAACAAAGCAATAAAGACATCTATCATTGGTGTATTTATAGCAGCAATAGCATCATTAGTAACTTATTTTACTCAATCAAAAAGAGGTGCAGAACAATTAGGTCAAGCATTAGCAGGATTGACAGCAGGATTTAATGTTTTAGTTGATAGAGTTATACAATTTGGTGAAGGTTTAGGTAAACTACTTAGTGGTAATTTAAGTGGCTTGACACAAATGAAAAATGCTTTTAAAGATATAGGGGTTGAAATAGCAAATGACGTGAGAGAAGCTACTGCATTAGAAGAAGCATTTCAAAGATTGAAAGATTCAAATAGAGAATTAAATGTTGAAACAGCAAGACGTAGAGCAGAAATTGAAGCGTTAAAATTAATTGCTGAAGATACAACAAAGTCAGAAGAAGAAAGATTAGCAGCAGCCCAAAAAGCATTTAAAATAGAAAATGATTTATTATCACAACGTATAGCAAATGCAGAAGAAGGCGTTAGAATACAAAGAGAGCAAAATGAAATAAACGAAAGTAGTGAAGCGGATTTAGATGCTTTAGCACAAAGAGAAATAGAGCTATTTAATATTAGGCAAGAAAGTACAACAAAACAAATTGAATTAAATAACAAAATTAACTCTATTAAAAGAGAAGCAGAAGCAAAAGAATTAGAAGCACTACAAGCCCTTAAAGACGCAGAAGCTGAAAGATTAGGCGAGTTAGAAAGAATATCTACAAGTATAGAACAAGCATACGACAAACAACAAAAAGCCATCACGAATTTAATGGATACTGAAAAGCAATTTTTTAATGAAAAAGTAGAGCAAGATATGACTATTCAACAATTGAGTGAGCAAAGAGTTGAATGGGCTGCAATGTCAGACAAAGAAAGAATGAATATAGCTTCGACTACTGCTAAAAATATGTCAAAAGTATTAGGAGAAGAAAGTGAAGCAGGAAAAGCGTTTGCAATTATGGCAACAACAGTTGATACTTTTCAATCTGCACAATCAGCATTCAAATCAATGGCAGGTATTCCTGTTGTTGGTCCTGCGTTAGGAGCAGTAGCAGCAGCCGCAGCAGTAGCAGCAGGTATGAAAAATATTGCAGCAATTAAAAGTGCAAAAAAAGGCGGCGGTGGTGGTGCTTCAATACCTGCAGCAGCACCTGCAGCAACTCCAGCACCACAAATGATGTCAGGTGAGTTTGACTTAACAGGCGGAATAGAACCTGAGCCTACTAAGGCGTTTGTAGTGACAGATGAAATGACAGACAGTCAGAATCAATTAGCAAACATTAGAAGGAGAGCAACAATTTAAAAATCAAATAAATATTAATTAAATACATTATATAATATGCCTTGCGAAAAATGTGATAACGGAAAATATAAATGGGGAACTAGAGGTTCATGTGAATATGAAACAGCACAAGAATGTGAAGAAGCCAATAAAGATTATTATGAAGAAATGAAAACTACTAGAATTGTTGAGTTAGTAATATCTGATGAAAATCAAGAACTAGCTATTGATGCAATAAGTTTAGTGGCTAGTCCTGCTATTGAGCAAGATATGGTTTACTTCAATAAAAAGAAAAACAACTTGACATTAGCTAAAATAGATGAAGATAAAAGAATGCTAGTAAGCCCTGCATTAATACCAAATAAGCAAATATTTAGATACGACCCAAATACTGATTCAGAATACTACGTTTATTTCAGTCCTGAAACAGTACGTAAAGCATCTGAATTATACTTAAAACACAACAATCACCACAAAGCTACATACGAACATCAAGATAGAGTGAGCGGCGTTTTAACTGTTGAATCTTGGATAAAAGAAGGAGACATGGATAAGTCAAAAATGTATGGTTACGATTTACCTAATGGAACATGGTTCGTTAAGATGAAAATAAACAATACAGAACTTTGGAATAAAATAAAAGCAGGGGAATTGAAGGGCTTATCTATTGAAGGTTACTTTACAGATAAAATGGAAGAAATGTCTGAAAGGACGCCAACAAACGAAGAAATACTATCGGCTTTGAATGAGATAATAAAGGAAAATCAAATAACTAACAAATAATTACATTATATAAAAAAAGAACCTATGGACATCAAAGAACAAATACTAGTAGCTCTTGGTCTTAATAAAGATGAAGAAGTTAAATTAGCTTGGCAGGGAAAATCAGAAGATGGAACTATCTTCGTATCAACTGCTGAAGAATTAGAAGCAGGCGTAGACATCTCAGTAATGACTGATGATGGTACTACAATTTTATTACCTGTTGGAACTTATAAAACTGATACAGGAGTATCTTTCAGAGTAGAAGAAGAAGGCATAGTTGCTGAAGTTATTGAAAGTGAGACTGAAGAAGAAATAGAAGCAGGAGATGATAAAGAAGAAATGACTGCTGATGAAGCATACGAGAAAGCTGAATTTGAAGATAAAGACAAAGACATGAAAAAACATGATGAAGATGAATATGATGAGCATGATGAAAGCAGAGCAGAAAAGGCAGATTGGGCAAAGTCTTATGAGGAGATGAAAGATAGAGTTGATAATTTAGAAGATGCAATAGCTGATATAAAAGCAAAAATGGGAGAAGGAATGGAAGAAGAAGTTGATTTATCAGAAGAAGAAAATCAAGAAAAATCTGATTCACCTAAAACTGTTACAACTAAGACTACTGAAGTTGTTGAATTTTCTAAAGATGAAGTAGAAGCATTAAAAGAAGAAAATGAGAAGCTTAAAGCTGAATTATCTGCTACTCCTGCTGAATCACCTTTAAATACTAACAAGTTCAGTTCAGAAAGAAAGCCTTTGAGCAGAAAAGAATACAACAAACTTTCTAGACAGGAAAGATTTATATACAATTTAAACAAATAATATTAACTAAAAAAATAATTAAAAATGAGTTTAACAACAAGTTCACAGTTTTCAGGGAAGGCAGCGGGGTTTTATATCTCAGCAGCTCTAAAAGAAGCGAAATCATTAGACTTCTTAACTACTATTGAAAACATCAAATTTAAAAGTAACATTCAGAAAATGGCAGCTACAGGAATGGTTGCAAATGCAACGTGTGACTTTTCTCAAGCAGGTACTCTTGCATTAACTGAGAATGTACTTGAACCAAAATTATTAATGATTAACACTGATTTATGTAAGAAGGATTTACTTGATTCTTGGGAAGCATTACAAATGAGAGCAGGAGCAGGTGCTCCACCTCCAGCATCTTTTGATGACTATGTAATTTCTTATTTAAGTGGAATCATTGCAGACGGAGTTGAAGGTGATATATGGGCAGGTGATAATGGTGCAGGAAGATTCTTAGGATTCTTAGATGCAGCAGCAGGTAGTATAGCAACAGGTGCAGGTATTGTAACTTCATCAGCTTCAGCAGCTTATACAGCAGCTAACATTATTGCAAACTTACAAACATTAGTTACTGATTGGACAGCAGCTTCAAGTGCAGTTAACACAATGTACAAAGAAGATACGTACATATACATGAATAAAAAGACTTACTCTATGTATATTTCTGCAGTATCTACATTAGGATATGTAAATGCTTACAACATGAATGGTGATTATGAGCCTGTATTCGAAGGACACAAGATAGCAGTATGTCCTGGTATGGTAGATAACCAAGTTGTATGTGCTGAGAAATCTAACTTATTCTTTGGAACTGACTTATTATCTGACCACACTAGAATCCAATTATTAGATATGGGTAACTTAGATGGTTCTGATAACTTAAGAGTAGTTGCTAGGTATTCAGCAGGTGTTCAGACAGGTATCAACGCTGACATCGTTAGACAATCATAAATAAATTAAATGAAAGTGGGGGTATTATACCCTCACTTCCTTAACCTTAAAAACATAAATAAATATGGCATGCGGAACATTAACAAAAGGTAGAGGGCTAGATTGTAATAGAATATCAGGCGGAATTAAGAATGTTTATTTTGCAGTATATGACCAAGTAGCTTCAACAACTTTAGGTACTGGAGCTGATTTAGGTAGTATTACAGATATAGATATGGGTACAAATAGTATATATAAATATGTTATGCCTTTAGGCGTTGCAAGTTTGACAGATACTATAACAGGTTCACGAGAAAATGGTACTATCTTTTATACTCCTACAATAAACATTATACTAAATAGACTAACAAAAGAAGACCAAAATCAGATAAAATTATTAGGTGCTACTAAGACTATTATATTTGCTGAATTAAATGCTACATTGACTTCAAGTGGTAACACAGTTATTGTATGCCTTGGTAGAGTTAATGGTATGGAACTTAATACAGGTACTATGGATAGTGGTGCTGCATTCGGTGATAGAGGAGGTTATACATTGACATTTGACGGCTTAGAAAATGAGCCTTTCCAAATGGTAAAAGATTATAATTCTACTCCATTTGATAATGCAGATAGTGGTGCACAAATACCGATTGTATCAGTTTAAAACTTTTTGTAGTTTTAATATAGCTTGATGGGGGTGGTAAGGTTCGACCTTATATAGAGTAATCTAGCGTTCATCATAAAGAAGGGTAGCTTCGGCTACTCTTTTTTTATATAAGCAAATAAATAGGAAGTTTTTACATTATATAATATGATACAAGGTAAAACCAAGTCAGCAATACTAAGCACAACAGATGGAATCATAGTTACAGAGGATAATAGAATTTATCAATTTTATCTTCCACCATGTCCTGCTGCTATTGAAGGTCGTAATGTTCCTAAGACACAAATTAGATTATTATTCAAGTTCATAAACCAAATGGACAAATCTGTTCAGTATGCTTACCTCAAAGGTGGTAGTGCTAATATATATGATAGATACACAGCTTTACAATTTAGTTACGAAGCTACATTAGATTCAAATAGTGTATATAATGGTGAAACTAGCTTTAAAATTGCAGGAACGTATGTTTACGAAGTTTACGAAGTTTCTTGGGATGGTACGGTAAGTTTGACAGCTACAACAGCACCTGCAACAGAAACGCAAGTTTTAGAGCCTGCAGATACAGCAGGTGTTGTAAGAGGATTAGTTACAAAAGGTCTGATGTATTTAACAGACGTTGATGGAACACAACAAGTACAATATACGCAACATCCTGAGCCAAGTGGTACAAATTATATATACTACGGACAATAAAAATATATTATGAAAGATAACATTTTAAATATCAACTTAGAAACTGAAACAGCACCTCATGTAGTAGAAGAAAGAGGTAAAGATTGGATTAGTTATGGAACAGAAAATTGGAACAACTTATATCCGCAGTTCTTAATTGATTTATACTACAACTCTTCAACTCAGGCAGCTATTATAAATGCAACTGCAGAAATGATAGCAGCAGAAAATTTAGTAATAGAAGATGAAGAAAATAGGAATTTAGATGCTAGAGTAAAATTAAGTCATTTCATGGATAGAGCTAACTCAAAAGAAAGCCTACATGAAGTAATAAAGAAAATATCATTTGATTTTAAACTTCAAGGAGCATTTGCACTTAATATAGTGTGGTCTAAGGACAGAACTCAGATAGCAGAGATATATCATATACCTGTTGAGAAGATAAGGGCTGAGAAGCCAAATAAATTAGGTAGAGTAGAAGCGTTTTATGTATCATCTGATTGGAGAAATACAAGAATCAACAAGCCATACAGAGTACCTGCATTCAACATTAATGACAGAACATCTGCAAATCAAATTCTTTATTCAGGTCTATACAGTCCTAATATGAACGTATATCACACTCCTGATTATGTAGCTGCAAATAATTGGGCATTAGTAGACCAAAAGGTTGCTGAATACCACCTTTCAAATATATCTAATGGATTCGCAGGTTCGTACTTCATCAGCTTTGCTAATGGAGTTCCTACAGCAGAAGAAAGATACCAAATTGAGCAAAGTTTAGCACAAAAATTCACAGGAGAAAAAGCGGCAGGAAGATTCGTATTGACATTCTCAGACGATAGAACTAGAACTCCTGAAATTGTACCAATTAGTATGTCTGACGCAGATAAGCAATATCTAGCATTACAGGAACTTTTGGTTCAGAATATATTGACAGGTCACAGAGTCACTTCTCCGATGCTTATGGGTATTAAAAACGAAACAGGATTAGGTTCTAATGTAGATGAACTTAATGCAGCAGCGAACTTTTACCTAAATACAGTAGTAAAACCTTACCAAGACCACATCGTAAAAGAGCTAAGAAAGATATTTAAGGTAAACAACATGGATATGCCTGTAAACTTCGTTCAGTTAAAACCTATTACAGTACAGTTTACAAGTGAAGATTTAAAAGGTGTAATGACACAAGATGAAATTAGAGATGAATTAGGTCTAGAACCATTAGATACTGAAATAGAAGTTAAAGAAAATTTAGCAAAAGTAGGTTCTATGATAACAGATGGTATAGAATTACCTTTATTTGAAACAAAAGAAGAAGCTGAAGCTGAAGCTAAAAAACTTGGTTGTTCTGGAAGTCATATACATACACAAGACGGTAAGGAGTATTATATGCCTTGTGAAAATCACGACCAAATAAAACAAGTAAATGCTGAATGTAATTGTAAGTTAAGTAGTGAAACAGAATTTACAGAATTATCTAAATTTATAGAAGAGTTTGGCGAAGATATACCTGAAGATTGGGAATTAGTAGATGAAGAAATAGTTGATGGTGAACATCAAGATTTTAATTATGAAACTGAATTAAATAAAGCTGTAAACGAAAAATATGATTTTAAAGTAAGCACAGGAACAGCAAGACCAAACGCAAGAAGCGAACAAGATGGCTTGAACAGGTCAGGCAATGATTTTTACAAAGTTAGATATGTATATACTAAAGATAATTTTTTAAGCCAAGAAGGAGAAACAAGAGATTTTTGCAGCCAAATGATGTCAGCTAATAAAATTTATCGTAAAGAAGATATTTTACAAATGACAGATAGAGCAGTAAATCCAGGTTGGGGACCTCGTGGTGCTGATACATATTCTATATGGCTTTACAAAGGCGGAGGTAACTGCCATCATTTTTGGCTAAGAAGAATTTACAAAACATCTCTAAGAGGTGCAAAAAGTAAAATCAACGACAATCAAATAATCAGTTACACTAAAGCACTTTCAGAAGGGTTCACAGCAGAGCGTAATGATGCACTTGTAGCAAGACCACCAAAAAGAATGATTAACCAAGGATTTTTAGAACCAAGATAATTATGGCATACGTACTATTCATATCAGAACAGAAGCTAAAAGACAGCACAGCAATCAACCTTAATGTTGATGTAGAATTACTACTACCATATGTAAGGCAAGCACAGAAGTTGTATGTTGAAGCTAAACTAGGAACAAAACTTACTCAAAAATTGAAAGATTTAATTACTGCAGGAACTTTAGGTAATGTAGGTAATGAAGCGTACAAATCTTTAGTTGATGACTACATTGGTGACATGCTACCGAATTGGGCGTTTTATCACGCAGTACCTTTTTTAAGATTTAAAATAGAAAATGGTAATATATATTCAAAAACATCTGAAACAGGAACTGCTTTAAGTACAGAAGAAGCACAACATCTTAGAGAAGAAGTAAGAAATACTGCTGAATATTATACAGAACGTATGATAGATTATGTAAGAAACAATATAAGCAGCTTTCCAGAATACAATCAAAACAGCGGTGCAGATGTCAATCCAGACCCTAATGCATATTATAATGGTATGAATCTTGAAAGACCAAGACAGGGTACTGAGATAACTTTGAGAAACTTTTTAAATGCTTCTGACTATTCATAATGAAGAAATATTACAAGCCAAAAAAAACTAACATAACTAAATTGAAATCATATTTAGATAAAAATAATACAAATGGACAACGTAAAAGACACAGTACAAGTAGCTGCAGCAAATAGCACAGCAATAGGATTCAGTATTACAGATTGTAATGAAATCCTTACATTCGTATCATTGATACTAGCAATAGCGTTTACCATTTACAAGTTTTTTAAATTTAACAAAAATGCCTAAGAAGAGAAAGCTTAACTCAAAGAACCCTAAATATTTAAAAAATGTTGACAAGGATATTAAAGTTCGTAGAGAACCTGCTTGCGAAGCTAAAGGTTGTAAAGTTTACAAAGTATATTCCCTATAATTTGGATTTAACATATTTTACAATTACTGAATTTGACAGCCCTGATGAATTTGGCTCAGGTTATAGAATGAATAAAGATTTTCTAAGAAGATTAGATACAGCTAGGGGTATAGCTGGTATACCTTTTAAAATTAATTCAGGGTATAGAACAGCACATCACAATGATACTGTTATTAAAGCTAAAATAACAAGCAGTCACAAAAAAGGATTAGCTGTTGATATAGCGTACAAAGGTAGTAGAGAAAGGTATTTGATTATAAATGCTTTAATGATAGTAGGCGTAAACAGATTTGGAATAGGCAAGACTTTTATACATGCTGATGTTGATAAAAACAAAGATGAAGATGTTATATGGCTATATTGAGCCACTAAATTTGAATATTAACCAAATAAATATATTATGAAATTTATTTTAACACAATTACTAAAATCAAAAAAGGTATGGTTAGGTATATCATCTATTATCATTCCTATGATTGCTAACTTTTTAGGAGCTGATGAAGAAGCTGTATCTAAGATATGGTATTCACTATTAGCTATGTTATTAGGACAATCTGCTGCTGATTTTGGTAAAGAACGAAAGTAATAGATATAGACTAAAACCACACGAGATTGTGGCACTAGAAAAGATGAGGGAATCCGAGACTAGAAATGTTCTAGTCATCGGTGACCTTCATGAACCTTTTTGCTTAGATTCATACTTAGAGTTCTGTATTGACCAATACTATCTCTATAATTGCACAGAGGTTGTCTTTATAGGCGATATAATAGACAATCACTATTCAAGCTACCATGAGTCCTCAGCTGACGGATTGGGTGGCTTAGACGAGCTTGAATTAGCTATTAAGCGTATATCACGTTGGCGTAACGCATTTCCGATGGCTACTGTTATAATCGGTAACCATGACAGAATTATAATGAGGAAGGCACAAACATCTAGTATTCCTAGCAAATGGATAAAATCATACAAAGAAGTATTAGAAGTACCTGATTGGAACTTCGTTGAAAGATACGAGAAAGACAACGTACAATACATTCATGGAGAAGGTGGTACGGCGAGAACCAAATGTCGTGCTGATATGATGAATACAGTACAAGGACATTTACACACACAAGCATACTGCGAACATTATGTTGGTAAGCGTTTCAGAGTATTTGGAATGCAAGTTGGTTGCGGTATTAATCACAAAAGTTACGCGATGGCGTATGCAAAATACGGAAAAAGACCAGCCGTGGGGGTAGGAATTGTCAGCAATAATGGCAAAACTCCCATCAATATTCTGATGCCTTTATAAAATTTTCACACTAATTTACTAGATATAGATACACTTTTTTGTTAAAAAAAGAGTTAAAAAGTTTGTTAATTCAAAAAAAGTATTTAAATTTGTTCCATAATTAAAACGAAATAAACTTAAAAAAACAGAAATGGAAACTAAATTAACATTAGAAAAAATTGAAAAGACAAAATCAGGAGTAGAATTTGCTAATATAATATGCGAACTACCTTTTGAAAGAGCTAACGCAATCGCACAGCGCAAAGAAACTTTGACTGTTAAGTTAAGAAGCACAGGTTTAGGTTGTAGAATAATGAGTGACCACTTAGTATATGAAATGAAGTACATTTGTGAAACTTTAGATACTGCAAAAATATCTAAATGGGTTAAAGAAATTTTACAATCAAATAAATTTTTAAACGAAACTAAAACAATATAATTAATCAGGGGGCGTAACAGCCCCCATAAAACATTTACAGAAATGAAATCAAATTTTAAAATGCTAGAAGCAACAACTAAACAAGAAGCTATTATATCTATATGCGATGTAATGGCAGAAAACCCTATATGGCTAAACAAATGTACATCAGATATATTTGCTCTTATTAATAATTTACATACAACTAGAAAAAAGACTCATTGGTTGAATCAATTGACATTTAGTCAAGTAAGAGATTTGTTTATCGAAATAAAAACTGAATACTATAACTTTAAAGATAAGACAGAATGGAACTTTTAAGCGAATATTGGGTACTCAAAGGGTGCTATGATGCAGTATCTGTTCATGATTATAATACTGATACCAAATGTGTTGATTATAGAATGTCAGGAGGTAGCGTTGTAGTTGTAGGAACTGCAGAACAAATATTAAATAAATTCAGATATATGCTTAGGAATCACGGTTGGCAATTAAGAGATAGTTTTACTATTGATTTAAAGCAAGAATGGGTTGATTTATATAATGAGAAAAAAGAATGTTTAATTTTAAATGCAAGATAATGGCAAAAGAAAAAGAAATAATAAAACGAATGAATGATATAAATACTTTCCAAGCACATGAAAACGAAGTATGCCTAAGAGGAACAGATGAATATGGCAAAGACTTTACAGTTTGGTGGGATAGTTATGATTTTCTGACTTGGATAGACAAAGAACAATTAGATTATATCAAAGAACAATTAACTAAATACATACAAGAGAAATGA
>MDSY01038547.1_pt1 | contig 28699 bp, 18 predicted proteins | sample 811131 | NCBI WGS metagenome assembly MDSY01 (sample SAMN05326643, study PRJNA326480) | marine metagenome | isolation source: seawater | place: Atlantic Ocean: South West | collected 2010
GACCATACGTCCACGGAAGTGCTCAACTAGATACTCATCACTTGGGTTAGAAGCGAAGAAACGACGAACGTTTGAGCGTGACGCTTCAAACAACTCACTGTTTCCTTCCTTGATCTTCTTGACGAAATCGGTTCCAGAAAGCATTTTTAATTTACCTATCTACGCAGTTATTTAGTATATATGAAGAAATAACGTAAATGACCTTGGATGGTATACTCCCTTTCAATTGTTTTTATGTTGTAATTATAATGTTCTGCTACGTCATGGATCTTTTCTGGTGTCCATGGATACCATTCAATATCTTTATAGTCTGCCCAGTCATGTGGTATACCAGGATTTACTCTGAAGATTGCTTCTTTCCTCCATAGGACATGAAGTTTTTCTAGTTGATAATCAACATCTCCAAAGTTTATAGAACCTAAACACAACGCTATCTCAAATGGTGCTGAGTTATACTCTTCAACTGATACCTTGATATCAGCAGCATCATTATAAGGATCTATTCCTATAAGATTTTTTATCTTTCCTTTAAATCTATTATATCCACATCCAACATCTAAGACGCTAGAAGGCTCCTGAGCATTAACATAATCGACCAACTGATAGCCAGAATGCTCAAGAGATTCAAAATTTTGATCTTGCCAAACCCCACTAAAGTAGGACTCCACCTTATGCTTCTAACTGCTCTGCTACTTCCTCTTCTGGTCTAGGTGGTTCCTCTACCTGTCCACCATCTACTTGTGGTGGTGCAACTGCCTGTAATTGCTTAGTTAGAGAAATAATTTTTGCTTCAAACGCTATGTTCTGTGTAAGAAGAGCATTAATCCTGCCTTGATATACCTGCAGTAAAGCATTTACTTCTTCTTGATTCATTATAATGAAATATGACTATGTTATATATGCTAGAACGATCCACCGTCTATGGTGATATTTTCAAGTGAACGGGTGGTTCCCGAACACGAAATTACTTGTGATTGACCTGCACAATCATTTACATATACTGAACCTACTTCAAGAGCTGCATATGAACTTGTTGTTAGTACACTTGAAGACTCAGATACCTCTGCACCACAAACTATTCTACCCTCAGAATCATCCCAGAATACAGCAGCTTTCTTAGCAGTACCACTAAAGTAATTCATTATAACACCAACGTCCTTGTTGGTATCACTAGTCAATGCAGAACCATCTACAACCTGTAGTTCAAGAAGAACGTCTTCTACAGTTGTATTGACAGTATTGATCTGTGTTACTGTACCACTGATGGTTAGATTACCACCAACAGATAGGTTACCTGTAGTGTTTTGATTAGCATTACATGTAAGTGTTGCTCCATCAAATGTCAGTTTTGAACTGTCTTCTAGTAGACCATCAGTACCAGCAACAACAACTCTATTAGCAGTTAGGTCTTCTACCTTAGCAGATGCAAAGGTTGAGATACCACTAACAATATGATGTGTTGACTTTAGAAATGTAACTGTACCCACACCTGCTACATTTACTCCTGTTGCATCACCACCAACTGATGTATCCCATGATAAATTACCAGAAGTATCACTCTTTAGAAATCCATTATTGACAGCCGCCGCTGGCATTACATAATCTTGATCACTACCTAATGTGGCAGGTGCTTTGATTGTTACTGCATGAGCACCATTATTTCTTGCTTCTACAAGTTTTACTCCAGACGCTGCTGTAGCACTACCTTCTTCCCAAAATCTTCCCGAACCTATAAACTTATTATTACTTGTCGTAGAGTCTATACCTACATATAAATCAAATTTATCTGAGGTAAAACCTGGTTCACCAGCTTGTAACCCAGGCAAACTTGCAAGGTTACCTCTTTTAAATTGTAAGACTGGATTCGCCATTTGTTAAAACTTTCCTTGTAATATTTAGATTTTATTACCAAGTTCCAGCATCAAGGTCAATTTTATTATCTAATTGACTATCAAGTTCAGTGACTAAACTGTTTATCACTGAAGTACTAAATCCTGCTGGACCTGAATCTGATCCAACTGCAGAATCAATTAATGAATCTGGACTGACGAAACTAAAATTATCTGCTCCAGCATTATAAGAAAGAACAAAATTCGTCCCAACACCAACACTTATTGATGTTGATATAATGTCTGATATGTCTCTGAGATTTGCCACAGTGTCTTCGTCAGGGGAGAATACGGATTTGACTTCACCTAATTTTACTGAGTAAGCTACGGATTCAGTTTCACCTAATCTTACTGAGTAAGCTTCAGTTGAACTAGTAAAGCGTACTGATGGTTGACCATCTAAATTAGAGTCGGCAACTGATGAGGATAGTCTAACGAGATCAGACATTTCATGCTGCTGCTGATGAGTTTACTAACGCTTGACCAGAGAAAATCTTAGTCTTCGTACCATTATTAAGATTGCTAATAATCACATCATACTCATATCTACCAGAGGTCATAATACCAGTCTGGGTGTCAGTCAATGATATAGTTAGATTTCCGTTTGCTGGTGTGTTACCATAGGTAGCAGCAAATCCAACATAACCAGAAGCTTCTGCATGTTTTCTCATTTTTGCTGAGAAACTATAAGGAGTTAAATTCAAAGCAGAACCATCTTCTTTCTTCACATTAAATGTAGAAGAAAAATCTGTTCCCTTTTCAATCTGTATATTTACTGATGGTACTGCCATGTAAACCTAGTTCAGTATTTCTATTTATTTTGTTGCAGAATTAACTGCTTCAGAGATTCAATTTCTAATTTCAAATTATCCAATTCATACTTTTGCCTCATACGAACATCTTTCTCATTCATGTATTTTGTGAACGCTGTCGTGTCTGTGTTCACTATCGCTGATGTTCTTAGATCCCTCTCTAATGAAGGATGATTCTCTACCTTTGCTTTCTTTGATCGGATACTCATCGTCTAATGTTCCATTAAGTACATCATGTAATAACCACCAAGCCATTATGCTACTGCAACTGCCCTGAAGTCTAATAGTTCAGGAGATTCTGCTTGGTTATTGGATCCAATATCGACCTTGACTTGGAATCCAGTGAATTGTGGTAAATCTTCTGCAGTAAATTCATACTCGATAAATTGATCATCAAGACTTGCTACAGTCTTTCTGTCAGGTCTACCACTATTACTCTTCTCATTGATTATATCGCCTGAAGCATCTAAGTTATCATATCCAGGGAATAGTGAGAACACTTTATCAATCTCATCACCATCAGCTCTAAAGAGTCTATAAAGAACTCTAACATCTGCTGATGAAGGTCTATATGCCGCAAACAATACTTTCAATGAAGTTGCAGGATTTTCTAACTTAATAACCTTTGTGAGGTATAAAGTCTCATGTGGATCATCTAGAGTATTTGCTCTTCTATCGTTAGTAAAATCATCGATAGGAGAATTGATTCTAGAAGATTCTGTAATAACAGAACTTCTGAATACATCAACAACTGGAGATACATTAGGATCAACAGTTGATAACTGCAATTCCATAGTGAATGATTTGCTACCAGGTAGTTCACTCAACTTAGATTGCTCATTATCAAATGAACAAACCATCTTAGGATATAAGAAATTTGTCCTACCACCTAATGAAACATCTTCAAATCCCTTGTCAACAAAGGAAGTTTCATTACCACTAATACTTGTAGCAGAAGTTGTTCTTACCTTAGCCTCAATTGCAGTTCTTTCTGGAACCTTATGAGTAATGTTAGGAATAATACTTTCATACTGAATGTTAGCAGTTCCTCTACCTCTATCTCCACCACCATGCTTATCCTTTGTGAAGGATGCACTGCCAGTAATCTCAACGTGATAAGAATCTAATGTTATCTTATCAGTAATTACATTACCAACATTAGAAAGATTATGCTGTGTATTGATTTTTCTTAGTGATACTCCAGACAATTCATACTTTTGAACGGGAGTATCTATATTGTATGATCTAGCAATAGTAGAATCCATTCCTCTTGTAATGGTTCCTGTAAGAGAATTAGTACCTACAGAAGTATACTTGATGACTTCATCTCCTACTAGAGCATATCCAGGATTACTTGCTGATACCTGAGCACCTTCAAACCAACTAAATCCAGTACTACTTGCGATACTAACTGTGCTGGTTGCACTTATACCATATCCAACTGTTAGTTTTGTAGGTACAGAATCACCAGTAATGTTAGTCAAACTTACTGTGTTATTAGCAGCATGGTGACCATGGTTAGGATGAGTAACCTTGAAATGCTTACCATCATATTGATCTGCATTTACAGTAACTGCATTAGGTGTAATATTAGCAAGTGTTACACCATAACCTAGTGTTGAGTTATAGTACTGAATAAGGTTAGTTGTATCGAAGTTAGTTTCACTACATCCAGTAAGAACTAATGCGTTTGTACCAGTAGTAACACCAACAGTCAATACTAAATCTTTTCCAAGTCCTTTAGTACCAAGTGCAGCAGTGATTGTATCTCCAACTTTGTAACCTTTACCTGTTTGTACACCCTTGACTGTTGCACCAGTAATAGCACCAGATGATACAGTAACGACACCAACAGCACCAGATCCTTTACCAGTTACTGATGTGAAGTTTACTGTACTATACGTGGCATCTTCATATCCAAGACCAGCATTGGTAATTGATAGTGTATTGGCAGCAGTACCAAGGTGTGCTAATTTCTCAGCAACAATACCACTAGCATTGGCATTAGAGTTTTGTAATATCTTAGATCCAATGTGTACAACAGCACCAGATTCACCAACAACTGATGAAGTTAGACCTACAGTTACTCTCTTACCGAAGGTTTCAATTGGATTATCTGGAAGTTTATTTCTTGTACCCCACTCATTCAACTGTGGGTTATACATCCTAAGTGTGCCAGGATCAGTTACAAACTCTGCCTTGTACGCTTTGTACTTCATATCCTCCAACTGGGAGGCAGTCCAAGTAGACTTAGTTTGACCCTTGAATAGGGATCCAATAGCAGGCTGTTGAGATATGATAACCTGACCTAACTCAGATAAGTTAGCAGTTGATATCTCTGCTTCACCCATCTGTGATATCCAAAGTTGATAATCAGATGTAAATGAGTCTAGAACAAATGCATACTCACCTTCAGGACAGAAAACTGGTGACTCGAATACAAACTTAGTTGGTATCGAAGCATCATCAGATGTATATACCTGATCTGGGTTTAATACAACCTTACCATGTTTCAATACATTTCTAGAAGGATATCCATTTGCAATTTCAACAACAGATAAGTCTATAGGAATAGTCTCAGACTTAGTTGAGAAATAAACTTCAATAGCAGTCAAGAAGATACCAGATTCCTCCTCAACAAAGAAACTTTGTGCTAATGGGTCACCATCGTCATCGTTTCTTTGAACAATATTATTTTGAGTAACATTGGTAACATTGGTAATATTAGTAATATTGTTAGTAATATTATTAGTAATCTCAGTTATATTGAATACAACTGGAACGGGTATTATAGGTTCTGTTCTTTCTAAAGTGATCTCAGTAATCTCCTCTCCTTCAGAGAAGTGTTCTGCAGCAGCACGACTGAAGTTTAGACCAGGAATCTGATCCTGTGGTCTCATACTTGATAGACGTGCAGTGTTAGTTCCATTCTGGAACTCATCAGCAGGAATATAGTAAGATCCAACAACAGCACCTAGGTTATCAGTAATCAATCTAAGATTGTTGATATCTGCCTCAGCACCACTTTCTTCACCAACCAGTCTCATACCAACAGTAGCATATCCAAAGAAGTTTGCATCAGACTTTTGGTTCAATGATGCAGTATCAATATTCAGAACAGTTGTAGTTTCTGAGTATGCAGAAGATAAACCAACGTTAGGTGAGTATGGGTTATTAGTGTATACTATAGTTGGATTGTTATAAGGACCATCCTTATGGTTTGGTGAAGCAAGTCTGAATCGTAAATCAGCACCCTGACTGTTATTCTGGGTAGCAACTGCCATACCACGTACAGTTTCACCAGTTCTGAATGCACCCTGAACAGGAGTAACTTCTAATAGTTTTGGTATAGTACGAATATTATTCTCAATCATATCTACACCAGCAAACCAGTTATAATGGTTTGTTCCTGGCTTGAGTTTAGTACCAACGAACTGAATGTTCTGCTCCCTCATATTAGGGATTGATTCAGTATTGACAATTATGTCATTGTTATAACCAGTACCGTCATCTACTGTTTCAAATACTCTTTCTATAAAGACATCGGATGATGGGTTTAGTGTAAGATTACCTCTCCAACTTCTGAAAGCATAAGGGTTTACACTTTCAACTCTACTTGCAAATGGTTGTTCAAAATCAGTAACTTCTGAGTAATTCAGAGTTACCATATCTCCAGTTTTCTTGATATTAGGTGATCCAAGATCTTCAGCATATCTTGGGTCTACAGTCAGGTCTGGAGTACCATTAGTTCCTACAACAGAATCAGATCCAACAAGTAGATCAATACTATCAAGGTATTTTCTCGTAACAAGTTTACCATCACTAATATCATACTTCAAGAAGGGAACAGACTTATCTGCAACATCGAATGTGTTGAATGGATCAACAACAAATCCATTCTTGAATCTATCAAGACCTGTAGTTGGGTCAGTAATAACAAGACTTTGAGTTTTAGATTCTAATAGTGATAATGATGTGGTCTCCTCAAGGATCTCAATACGATCTTCAAGATGACCGATATCCTTCATCGTATAACGCTTATTAGCACGGAAGGTAATCGTTACATCCTTCTTAGCATCATAAACATATGGTTTATACTCAATCTTAGCAATCTCAAATGATCCTGAAATTGGTTCAGGTTCCTGTGGATTTACTGCAGGAGTTCCTTCATGAACTGTCCATGTTGAATTAGTATTGAGATATAACCTATCAATCCTTCCAAGATAATGACTATAATCGAAGGTTAGGTTCTCATCAGATACTAATACTGCTGGAGCACCACCAGCACCACTAAAGTCTCTTGAATCAAATTCAAATGGTGACCTGCTACCTGAGTATTCTGCTACCCGTGGTCTGAGGTCAATACAGTCAGTATTCCTAATATTCTCGTAAGAAGGAACATGGTCATAATTATCTTTAGTGTAACTATTAACGGTAAGTACGTCGCCAGAGTCTTCAGAATTGATGACATAATGATCTAAGTAAATCTTTAGTTGACCCTGTGGTTCTGGGAAATATTGCTTTCTAACCAAACGACCAAAGTCATAATACTCTGCTCTCTGTCCTGTGTCTAGGATAAAGTTATTTCTAATGTTATTATCACCAGGATCTACATTAGAAAGAACTGCTTTTACTCCACTTTCTCCAAACGTTACTTCCTCATTATCGTTGAAAGTTTGATTATTCTTGAATATAACATCAACTTTTGTTGTACCATTTCTAGCAAGAACTCTAGCAGAAGCACCAGAACTATGACCTACACCAATTTCACCTAGAATAATATCAGTATTATCACCATTAGGTCCGTTGAAGGAACCAAGTGTAAGTGCAGGAATAGAAGGAGCACCAGTACCTGATGACTCAAATACAGCAGCAACAGATACTACATCAGGAACATTCAGAGAAATTTCTCTATCCTGAACTCGTAAACCATAAATTGTGCTAGGAGTTAGACCATCTGCAATAGAAGTACTAACACCAGAATATGAACGATTAGATCCAAAAACACTGAGTGTTGAAGATCTTCTAAGAGTCTTCTGCTTAGACTTGACTTTAGCCTTTTGTTGTGTACTATGTACAACTACGTTCATATTCTGTGATACAGTAAGACCTGATATAGTTGCACCTTTACCACCATTAGTCAATACAACCTGATCCGAGGTCAATGTATCAATAGTACCATCAGTGTAGACAACAGTATACCTTTCCTCATCGAATGGTGCATAAACATAATCAGTTCCTGTCAATGGTGGTAGATCTAACTGACCCGAACCATCAGTACTTTGACCTGTATTCTCTACTCTAACTTGCAATAGAGAATCAGTTAGATCGAGAGATTCTATATTTGTATGAGGTAGTTCTGCATACAAGAACCCACTCTTAGATCCTCTTAGTCTAGATGAAACAATCTTTAGGTCACTAACAGTCTCAGTAGATGATGGAAGTGCCTTATGACATACACCAGAAATAGTAGCTGGAGCAGCCACTACAGTCATGTTATTGTTTGTAGGACTAACAGCACTTACTTTGTTATAGGTTATATCAGTTACACCACCACGCTTATATGCAATAATATCTCCAACCCTGAAATGCTTGACCCAACCACTAGTACCACTAGTAACAACACCACCACTGGTTATACTGAATGAACGTCCAGTAAATTCTTTCTTAGGTTCTAAAACTACATCAGCAGCAAAAGTTCTACTAGCAGCAGTAGATCTGACTGCCTTTACATCACTGAGATCGTAAGTAGTAACAGCAGTAATTACTCTGCCATCTTCAGTACCATTGATAATAATTGGTTCATCAACTATAAACTGACCTGATACTTGACTAACTGTTATTCCAGTTGAACTAGAAACAGCACTACGTAAATAACCTCTAGCACCACTTCTAGAACCTTCAATAACAGCAGGTAAAGCAATAGTATGTGCTTGGTTGACAGTCAACTGAGTATCAGTCTGAATGTCTATAAGGTATAATTCCCATACACTAGAAGCATCTACATACCCTGCATTCTGTAACTTATAATCATATACCCTTGCACGACCTATAGAAGACCCTGAGGCAGTTGCTTTGTTAGTAGCTAATCTTTCACTACGTAAGTCAACATAGTCTGATGTAGCGGCAGACAGCTTGATCTGTGCAGCATTGAGAACGTTATTCAGTCTTACTTTATTACCTGCTTCAAATGGAACAGCAGCAGACTCTACTAATTGAGTTGTTCTTGGTTTATTAACATCAAGGTAAGTAGTTCCATATACTTCTGTCTCATATCCCCTTACATATGCTTTACCAGGACCAACTCTGATATTGAGTAAGTCTTTACTAGGGGTATTACCATCGTCTGTTTTCCCTTCTGGGAAGAAAGTTCCGAATACAGAAAATCTATCATTCAAACATTCTTTTGATTCTAAGTCAAATTTTCTAACGTAATAGTTTCCACTCTCATCAAATGTTCTACGAGCAAATTCTTTAGCAATCTCACTATAAACAGTTTTCTCTGAAACCCTTGTTATAGCACCTGCTTTTGCTCTAATTAGTTCAATAAAATTCTCATCCTGAAAATCATCTATCTCTTTCTTAGAAAGTTGTAAACTGATTTTGAATCTATCTGCACCAGGAGCAGTATAGTTAGAGAATCCTGCAGCATTATCATATAAACTATCATCATCAACAGCAGTTACAATCTCCTCTTTGATGAAGAATCCAACCCTATATGATGGTTCATTACTGTACTGATCGAGTATTATAGTCTCTGGCGATACTTCTACAAATGATCCACGAGCAAACCATACACCTCTAGTAACAGTAAATGCAGATCCTATTGATGTTGCATTTGAAGATATTGCCGTAGCAAAATCAGATCCGTTTGATATAGTTGTACTTCCATAAGTAAAATCAGCTAGAGTAGTTAGACTTTCTCCATCCAAAAACTGCTCCGATTGATAGTCATCAGAACCCTTTTCATACTTGATATAAAAAGTTGTATTTCCTGTAATAGACTGAGATTCAGATAATACCTTTACAACTTTAGCAGTGATACCAGAAGTTTTACCCTTGATATTGAGACCAACTAATTTATCATAGTACAATTCTACAGGAACACCAAAAAATGTAGATTCTACTTTGACTGCTGTATAATAGGCATCATATTTGAATACGCCAGGGATTACTACAGATCCCTCCTTGAACATATGCTTACCAAACTTCTCTATCTGATTTTGTAAGATAGATTGAAGAGTAGTTAGTTCTCTTGCTTGTACTGGGGTGCCAGGTTTGAATAGAACTTTATTAAAGTTCTTAGACGATTGAAAATCATCAAAATATGGACTGACGTTTAAATTGGTGTTTTGTGGCATCGTATCAGAATTCTAAGATGATTTTGATATCTTCACGTTGGTTTGTTGCTCTTGTCACTTCTGGTCGATGGTCAATGTAGACGATGTTACCAGAATATTTTTTGATTTCTGGGTTAGCAAGTCCACTGTTATATGTCTGACCGAAATAGTATGTTCTTGCATTTACTGTAGTCGAAACTCCAGTGAATCCAGTGTCAATAGCGAGTGTTTCAGTTCCAGTAGTAGTCGTAACTATTATGTTAGTATTACCACCTGTTGCTGGTGTCGCAGTGAATTTATTTAGACGGTATCCATAGGTGGGTTTAGTACCTGTGGCATTGTTTGTAGCAAGACTTCTATCTTGCCAATATTGTAATGTTTTAGTTGTTGCGTCATATCCAACAATCTTACCTATAGCAGTTGATCCAACACCAACTGTTTGAGTAATATTCCCGTCTGCTTCTACAACTAAACTTGTAGTTGCTGCACCTGTCAAACGCAAACCATACACACCTGCTGCAGAAGAAGCAGTTAGTAAATTAGTACTACCGTGTACTTGGGGATTTTCAATAATACCAATACGTGCAAACTGGTTTCCTGTAGGGAAATCTGGGTTTGTTACATCACTATTCTCAATTCGAGAATAGATGAGAACCTTGTTAGCACCTAGTTCTCTGTATATATCAGCACCGTGTCCACCTGGAGGAGGAACGATAACAGAGAATGAAGCACCAGCACCAGTTACAACAGAATCTAGATCCAGAGTACCAAACGAATAACCCGATCCACCATTCGTTACCTGAACTGCAGATGGTTTACCGTTGATGAATGTGACAGATGCCAGTCCGTCTTGCCCATCTCCTTTGATCGGTACACCGTTCTTGGTTCCATTGAATTGATATGATGCACTAGTTACATCTTCAATAACAACACTTTCAATCTTTCCATCAACTGCTGCATTTCTTACGTCAGCAACATCAGTATTCTTTGACCAATTAGCAGGTACTGGTAAGTAATCTGCACTATCAAACTTGATAATATCACTAGGTTTGATAGTATAAAGGTATTTCCAAATGTATCCATCACTCTCCAACCTAGGTTGTAGGTCAGTATGAGTTGGTTCTTCTAAAGAAATAACACCTGCACCACTGTTAGAAGGTGCTGCACCATTATAAATGCACTCATAAACTCTGAAATCAGAGTTCATTACATAGAAATTGGTGTTATACAGATTGGTAGAACTAGTCTGAGGACTCAATTTATTGATACTATAGTCGGGACGATACATTTCATATATCGTTCCACTTGTCCAAGTAATCTTTTTGACTACTCTTAGAACATCAGTAGATGTTATTTTCTTCGCAGATATAAGAGTATCATAAACGTTGTCATGCTCATCGAAATTGTCGATGGGTGATGGTGTATTTGTGTTCCAATCGGACGCAACAGTAGTTGCATTTGGAAGTCCAATGAACACATAATAGCTATTATCACTCGTCGAAATTCCGCTTACGAAATTCGTCGCATTCAATACTCTGATCTGATCGGTGATTACCGCTGGCATTATTCAGTAACTTTTTGTTTATTTATGTGTAATCTAAGGATAACTTACTAGTCCTCTGGATTTGAGGCGCAGTTGTCAGTCCAGTAAGTCCGTTCAATGTATTGCAAGTGAATGCTAAACCAACAGCACCTGTTGTAAATTTAGCCCAACTATATGATCCATAATAATTGCCTGTACCAGAACTAAGTCCAGTAAAGTTCAATCCATGTCCAGATACAATTTCTGTATGAACTCTCATAGTTTGTCCAGAACCCACCCTAGTAAGATGACTTACTTGGAACACACCATCGAGTCCAATAGTAGTTATACCAACTGTAGTAGCACCATTTTTAGAACGTGCTGTTACACCAGCACCGACATTAGATCTACTAACCACAAAGTAATCACCTGTTGCAATTCCAGTTTGAGTATATCCACCAAATGCATTACTTCTCAATACTGAATTAGATGGAATAAAGAATTCAAATTGTATTCCTTGGTTTGTGGATCCAATACCAACAATGTGACCATCGTCACCTGTCATTGAAACACCATCTATCTGCTTATATGGATTGATAAAGGTAGTAGTACCAAAACCAGTATTATTTTTATCTGTATCTACTATCCTTACACCAAAACTTGTAATATTAGGATCTTCAGTCTTAGTAAAAGCAACGATTCCTGAGTCAGCATATACAGTAGTATCTGTTGTTGCTACATCAGCAATGATTTGTGAAACTGGGTATATTTGTCCAGCATACAGACCTCTTGCTTTAGAAACTTTGACTCCATCAACAAATTTATCTACTTTCTGTTTAGTCCAAGTCACAGGTCTCATTGGAACCTTGACAGCAGTTATACCCTGACCTTTGTATATTGTGGTCTGTAAAGTTTCTCTAGAAACCGTTTCCCTAATAGTTCTAGGATCTTGAGTAAGAATAGATCTATTATCTGGTGAAGTATGAATTGTAACAGTATCACCTTTTGTTATGGTTTCAACTGCTTCAGCAGTATCCATGTCTGCATCAGTACCTCTATAGAATAAAACCTGTAAAGATGCACCGAGTGGAGGTGGTTCAGTAAACTTGATCTGTGTACCACCGTTGAACTCATATGCAATACCTGGTTTCTGTAATACATCATTCAAGAATATCAATAATACATCATCTAAACTTATAGGACTACCAGCAGTAGTTTCAATACTGATAGGATTATTGTTTTCTGTAATAGTAAACTGGGTCTTACTACCATTGAACTCATCAGAGAAATCGTCTAGAATTTGGAACTTACCAAGAACCCATCCAGCGAATTTATCATCTAACGTTTGTGTAATAGTGAATGTGGCAGGAACAAAACTAGTACCAGCACTAAAGGAGGTTGGTATTCCTGCAATAGTTATTTGCTCACCAACAGTATATCCATACCCAGTCTTGGTTAGAACAGGAGCAGAAATACTACCAGCAGCAGAAACATTGACGGATACTGACGCACCCACACCAGTTCCAGAACTAGTAAGTTTTAGATCATCATATGCATATGGAGCATCCAATCTCAATAATGGTACATCAGTCCACGTATATCCAACACCAGGACTACCCATCCAAACTGTCTTTATATTTCCATCTTGTATAGAGAAAGTACCACCAGCACTTGTAGTAGGACTACCACCATCTACATGAACTTTGAATACCGTACTATCACCTCTATAACCAGTACCTGTAAATCCTATAGCAGCAGTAATAGTTCCAAACCCAGAAACTACAGCAGTACCCAACCCTGCCTGTAACTTCTGATATCCAAACCCTTGTGTATTGCCGATAGATGCAACAATTCCTTTTCTTGGTAACCTATTTGCATTTACATCAGTCAAACTATATGTCTCAGTCTGACCTGCAATATTATTACCAGTAAATCTTATTGAAGTAATACCAGTACTAGAAACATATTCATAATCAGTTTCTGGTTTCTGGAATTGATTGTTTATTAGAATTATACCAAAATCGCTAGTAATACCAGTTATATTTGACCCACCACTAGTCATAGTAAAGGTCTTTGCAATACCAGTAAATCCGTCAGAAAGATCATCTAAGAGATAGTTGCCACTATAATCAGATCTCATAAAGGATCTACCTTGGAAGGTACTACCTTCCACAACATCAGCAACAAGTAACTTATGTGTACCAATACCAGAACTAGTCATTGTAATAGCAATACCAGTCAATGCTAAACCTTTATTAGCAGCAAACGAGAAATTGTTATTAGTATTCTTGATAATAAAGTAATCACTATTAGCGGATAAAGGTGCAGGTGGTGTTATTGATCTAAGTTTTACCTTTGTACCAGTATCAAATACTTCTGTAAGTGCAGTAAATGTATTATTAGCAACATCAACAGCAGCAGACGAGACACCAACAGTTTGTCTAGTTCCACCAAAAGGAACATCTTGGAAATGTATTTTATCCCTTTCAATACGATAGTCACCCTTGAGTAAGGTTACTGCTGTATTACCTGTATGAGCTTCTTCAATTGTACCTAACCATGCTCTATCAAGTAACACATTATTAGACATCGTACCAAATCCAATAACCTGAATTCGTAATATCTCATTACCTATTTTTACAAGATCATATTGTTTGAAACCAGATGTACTAGAAAATCGAACTTCTCGATTCAGCATAGTATTTTCAGTAGTTGTAGCAGTTCCTGTTTTTGTTATAATAGGAGACTGTATAACATTATCTACAGAAATAAGAACCTTACTATCTTGCTTTTTACATGTAAACCTATGGGTAGTACCAACACCAACTGTAGTCAATCCAATTGGATCTCTAGAAAGTGCTAGGGATCTAGATGCAGCAAGTTTGAATCTATCTTCATCAACCTTGATAACAAATATCTGTGAAGGCAGAGTAGTATCTGCACCTATACCAGAACTAGTATGATCTATACCAATAGCTTTAGAATTACCAGTATAACTATATTCCAGTTCTTCACCATTTACTAAAAAGTGATTCTTGATTACAAACGTATTAGCACCCAATAAAACATTGGTACTTGATCCACCATCAAACTCATGTGAGAAAATAGGGTCTCCCTTATGAGTCAGATTGAATGACTTTTGAAAACTTTCACTTTCAGTATTGAACTGTTTATTGACTGATCCTAAAAGGAATGACATTATAGGGAAATAGTAGTGTCGCTGGCAACTGTATCTGGTTTATCAATCCTTAGTTCTTTGACTCTGACCATATAAGCTTTATTTGCCATAGGTAAGAATCTCAACTGGGTATTGTTACCAGTTACATATATATCTGTCGATCTCATATCTCGCTTCTCATCAGTAGCGTTAGACAGATTATTATATAAGTTATAGTTAGCATTTCCACCATAAGTGTTTGCACTAACTATGAAGCATGAATATTTGCTATCCGAAGTATTGTGTATTTCTACATGATACCTAGCTGATGTATAGTTGTTATAACCCTTAGTAGAAATAACTGTATGGGATGGTGATCCAGTAGCAGTAATCTCTGTTCTAGTACCAGCTAATTGCGTATCGCCAATTTCATAATTACCTGTAATTCCAGTACCAGTTACTGTTTGAGCAACTCCAACATTATGACAGTAAACTGAAACAGTTACAGCAGTTCCAACTGGAGGTGTATGTCTCAACTTAAGACTATTACTGACCATATTCATACCGAATGTACCACAATCTGTATCAGCGTCCATCTTACCGTAATTGGTATATAAGACACTACCAGTTCCATTAGCTAACCACGTTATCTCATCAACTTCTTTTTCACCTGGTGCTCTTGCTGCAACTAGGATACTACCAGACTTATACTTAGTAGCATCAATAGTAAGAAGATCCTGCTGTACAAGTGAACCGTAAACAACCAATTGAGTTGTTTTACCAGTCATCTCTTGGAATCCAAATGATGTTGTAGCAACACCAACAGCATTAGTCATAATCTCCTTATGGAAGGTTAGATCATAACTGTAAGCAGAATTGTTAGGAACAAATCTAACACTCGCAAGTGGACCGTTTGTAATTACATCAAATTCACCTAGATCTTCAGAATCACTCAACTCAGAGTATGTGTTGATATACGCATTTGTACCATCATGGAATACAACAAATTCTGAATATTGAGTTGCATTGAAGGATATTCCTAAAGCAGTATCCAGAACCACCTGTGCATAATACTTGATTGCATTGATACCATCACCACCAGGACCACCTGTAAGCATGTCCCATGTATCAAGTTCAACTGCTCTAATAAGATTAGGATCAGAATAGAATTGAGGACTTAGATCATCGATCTCCAGAACTCTATTTGTCTTACATACAATCGCATCACCAAATCTACCAGATCTGAATGATATCTCATCACTAATAGTTTCTTCTTGGTTAGGATTTTCAGTTACTAGATCATACTGATGTCTATCGTAAAGTGATGCTTCTGCATCAATCAATACAACACCACCTGCTCCTGATGATATTCCAACAACTTGTGGTGCTGTTGTTGGCACTGAATTGATAAGAAGATCAGAATGTTTCTTGAATCCAGCAATATGTGCTAAAGAATCAACTGGTTCACTCCATGAAGAAATACCAACAAAACTCTTTAGAGCATAAGCAAAGTTTTGATAGTAATCATTATCTTGTACTCTCTGATAGAAATCACTCAACTTACCAGTATCTCTTTCCCAACCAAATGGTTTCTCAGTTGAAGTATCTAATGAGAAGTATCCACTGTACTCCTGCATAGATTCTATTGTTCCACCAGAACTTGAGAACTTGCCTTTGACAGTATCTCCAGTATTGAATCCAACAAGATTAGTAACACGTAATACGTTACGAGTTTTACCAATACCTTTGACAACTTCTGCTTCGCCACCACCAGAACTAGTTACTGGTTCACCGTTTAGGAACTTACTTTCTACTAGATTGACAGTAAATTTAGCAAGATTCTTATCTAAAGAAACAGTACCATACTTCTTATAGTCATGTGTACCTGGATCCTTATCTACTGAATAAGCAATAGTCGCTTGGTTTACATTACCATATGCAGTAGTTACACCTGTAAGTGTAAATGACTTATATGCATTATCGGAAGAATTATAACCATTACCAGTACTAACTCCTACATTCTCTACGAATACTTTATCACCAACAGTAAATGGTATAGGAATTGCTGTAGTAAATCCAGTAAGAGGAGTTTGTAATCTAAGAGTTACAGTTGGATCTGAATATGTTGCACTAATAATACCAACACCGTTGCTGTTATCAACTGCAAATAATTCAATATCTCCGCTACTCAAATTACCACCACCAGTAACAATCTTGATATTAGAAACAGAACCACCAGATAATTCAGCCTCAAACTTAGCATCTTGATTGATTGTATTAGTCTTACTGTTATAGACTACAAAGTTAGGTGGAGTTAGATAATTCTTTCCAGTAGATGTAATAGCAACACTATCAACCGCAAAGTTATCTTTCAAGAATACAACTTGTGGAACCTCTGCCTGTGGTTGTAAGGTCAAATCAGATGGATAATCATATCCTGTGTCAACCATCTGCACTTTATCAATAGCACCAATATCATTACCAGATGCCTTCAATGTTGCAGAAGATCCAGTGGTAGAAGCAACAGAAACCTGTGGTATATCTTTATATGATACCCCACCGCCTTGTAATTCAATCCTAGAAATAGGACCAGTTACATTAGTAGTATTAGTTGTATATCTTATTTGAGATTCGCTAGTATAACCAACTTTTTCAGGAACAGTAAAGATATTGAAATTGAAGGTACTTGCAGATGTTGTAGTGATAGTATGATCACCAGTGAACTTACTTGTATTGACAAATATCTTAGAGTAATCTTTGATATCAGTATCTACTTCAATAACCTTAGTATTTTGTAGTGGTAAGAACCTGTAGTAAAGTACATCTGGTACTTGTTCTGTGAAATGTAAACGAGTTAGAGAACCTCCATTTCCAGGAATACCGCTATTTTGAACCTCTATTGCAGATACACCAGAACCTACAAAAGGTTTCTGATAAGTTTGATCCAAATAGAATTGTAACTTAGTATTCAATAATGAAGTATCAGAAGTATCAATCTGAAGAATATCACCATCAATCAATGATATAGGAGGGTTAATAGAAGAACCAATACTTACAAATCTAGTTCCTGGGTCATAAACCGCAGTGACAGCACTAGTACCAGCAGATACTACAGATAGATCTATAGTATCAGCAGGTCTAAAGGTATGTGGTTCAGCAGTATATGCGGTAACATCAATTATTCTTACATCACCAGTAATAGCACCACGCTGTGTCTTGAGATAATGTGTATTACCAATACCAATATTGGCAGTATACATCACTCTTTGTAAATCAGATCCAATACCTGTCTGCGTAGTTACAATACCAATAGTGTCATTACTAAGAACCTGTACATAAAGTTCTGGAGGAAGTGGACGTTTGAAACCAGTTGCCACCCTCTTCATTGCATCAGTCTGATATGTTAGGGATGTACCTGCACCAGGACTGTAAAGAACTTTCTCACCATGTTTGAACTTATGACCAGGAACATATAATGTTCTTGTTGGAATAAACTTATCTTTTATCTCGTTATTATAAAATGCAGATGTTTGATTGCCACCTCTAGCAGCAACACTAACAGTTGTACCAATACCAACACCAAAGGTTAGACCAACTCCAACAGACTTTTCAGCATTGAAATAGAAACTAATATCTTCTGGTGTTGCCAATTCAAATGGACTTTCTAAATCATATGTAAACTCATTCTCAAGTCTAGTAAGAACAGCTCCAGATGTATGAGCAGCACCAGTAGTACCGTTCTGTGCTCTCATCATCTCTAATCTATTATTCTTTATGTCAAAGTTATAGATCTTGAGTTGCTCACTATCAATCTTGACAATATCATTGATCTTGAATTTACCACTTGCAGTAACATCAGGAATCCAATCATTTATCAATACGCTGGTTGTTAGACCAGTTAGAGCAGAAGTGCTCATTGACATTCCAAGACCAGAGCTAACTTCTTTTAGATTGATCTTAGGTGTTGCTAGTAATCCTTTCCAAGTAGTTCCTACTCCAAGAATTTCTACATTTGCTCCATCAGGAATACCATGTGGACCTGTATGAATACCAGTTACTACAGGACCATTTGCAACTAATACAACATCACTTATAGTAGTAATAGTAGAAGTAAAGCTTGTAATACCTGGTCCTTCAATACGAGCAACTTTACCAATTGCACCAAATCCTTGAGTATCCTTATTATCAAATACTAATTTGTCGCCAACATTATAATCTTTACCCGATACAACAATATCAATATGTTCTATAGGACCACTCTTAGTATTAGTGATCTTAGAATTGATAGTTGTATTCCTATTAGAGTTAGTTACAAACTCATACTCAGGAATATTATATGGTTTGGTATTTCTAACCAAATCCAATTTGATTGGATCTAAATCCTGATCGGAATTATATGCGGTATTGAATTCAATAGGTTTAGAATGATACGTATCACCAATAAGATATGGGAATACTGGCGTTCTAACTCCGTTGAATGGGGATGTTGGGTTGTTTACTGGAACCGAATCAACAGTAGCATAATATGCATATGTTCCATTAGGGAACTCAGGTGTAGCAGCAAATCTACCATTATGCTCGTCTAGGTCACCAACGCCGTCAACATAGGTATAGTCCTCACAGAAAAATCCTGCTGGATACTTAGTGATATTTGGACCATCTACCCTCTGACTTGCTAGTTTGACATAACCAGACTCCATATACTTGATTTGTCCATTGACAACACCATATGGTCCGTATATTGGATGTCCATCATATGCCCAACCAATAATAGGTGAATGATCTTGTCCTACATCACCTAACCATTCTCTTAGTAATCTTGGGACATAGTAATTGACATATGGATTGCCAAGATCAGAATCCTTTACAGTCGCATAGAATCCATCATCCTCTTTGACATCACCATACCTAGCATACCTATCAACTTGGTTTACTGTCCAAGTCTTTATATTACTAGAGAATAATCCATCATCACCTGGAGTTTTTGCTCTAGCAATAGTTTGTTCTTGCGTATATCCACTACCCTTATCAATCATCTCAATACTAGTGATTGTTCCATTTGATACTACTGCTTTCGCTTTAGCACCTACACCATCACCAGTAATGACTATATCGGGAGTACTCCAGAACTGTTCTCCACCATGCTTGACAATAATTTGATCTATTCTACCATCAATAATGAATGGTTGAATAAACGCCTTTGAACCAATAACTGCCTCAATAACAGGTTTGAAGTTGTCGTTGATAACAGTAGATCCCCAATCACTACCCTTCTCATTTACATGAACTGCGGTTACTTTACCTCTTATAATTGGAGTAGCAGTAGCATTAGAAGTTGTAATACCTTGTCTACCGCTTATATCAATTGATATAGGAGGATCTTGGAATACATGTACTCCTAATCCATTATTAGTAAACTCGATATAGTTGTCTAATGTCTTAGTTGCAGATAATCTAAATCGATCATCAGTTAGTTTATCAACATAATACTCAGTATTATTGGTTAGACCGCCAATAACACTACCAGTACTTGAATATTTGATTACTTCCTCATTACCAAATCCATGATTCTTGATGTTTATTATATTGGTAAACGTGTTGATTCCTGTTGGTTCGGAATGAACTTCTCTATTATGGAATAAACCTGAGTTTATTACTTGAACTTTATCAACTTTATTTCTTCTAATAGTGGTTTTGAACTTCTGTAATCCACCACCATTACTAGTAATATCAATAGTACCAATACCAGCTAATGCTTTAGTACGTGATTCTGAAAGATGAATTTGGAAATCATCTAATTTTACGACATAGTATGGTGCAGTATCTACCAAATTACCAGGTGTTATACCAATACCAATGGTTGTACTACCGTTTGCATGGTATATAATCTCTTCTCCATCCTTGAAACCATGCGGTTGTGAGAATGCAAACCTATCAGTTGATGTATTGACAACTCCACCAGTAGACGTTGAATCGAATTCAACCTCCTGATGAACGATTTTCATCTTGGCTTTGACTATAGCAGTATCATTATTACCGCCAATAATCCGTACATTAGGTTCTTCTTCGTAATCTAAACCCTCAGTATCAACTAAAACTTCAGTAAGATTACCCTCAACCTGCGCTATAACTGATGCACCAACACCAGTATGACCGTCTTGTGTGACAGCAATGCGTGGTGGATTGATTACATCATAATCAGATCCCGTATTGAGAACCTCAACACTTTCTAAAGGACCATAGTAAATTATGTCTGTAGATTTGTAAGAATATGCTTCTACACCGTTAGCAAATAATCCAACACCACCTTGAACAGTTTTAGTCTTATCTGCAGCAAATTCGGGTTCTCCGAACTTTCTAAGTATCTTTTGTGCTCCTAGTGACGTACCAGAGACTATTGAGGGGGTCAGGAAGTGGGTAGAAATGCCTGATATATCAGATCCACCGAATGCAGTAAGGAATTGCCCTCTACGGACGTTTTCAGCAGTGTATGCTAATTTGACTGTATTATCATCAACTTTCTTGATATAGTATGGCTGATTCTCATTTAGATTTGTTAGAGTGTTTATTCCAGAAGATGTATACACTACCAAATCACCATCATGTAGATTATGATCAGAAATTCCAATCTCTACAGTAGTTGTATTAATGCCCGAATTAGTGAACTCACGTATCCTCTTTTGCGGATCTATTGACCAATGTGGGAAACTGTTAGAAGCAACATAAAGAGTTTCACTATCAGAATACGTATTCTGAACATCTGCAGTAAACCCTTCTGCGGAAAGTTTTAGTTTTCTGCGAATAGAATACTTCAGATTAGGATCTAAAGTAGGGATATTTACAGAGATTCTCTTTGGAAGAGTATCATATACGAAAGTTACAGAACCATTGGTTACATTTCCAGAAGGATCAATAACCTCAATAAAATCACCTACGTATAGTTGATGTGGAGATGCAAGATCAAGATTATAGTTGAATTGACTAAGAAGTCCAAATCCATCAATAGCATAAGTTGAAGCAGTATTATAGATCCAAGTAGACCACTTCAGTTCATCTTTTGGTTTACCTAATGTCTTTACATCAACTGAAGAATCTTCTTGTTGATTGAGACCAGACCCAACAAACTTACTAAGTACGCCAAGAACATTGAATTGAACCTTCTTAGTTAGATCTCCATCTTCATAAGAATACGCTGCAATACCAGATTTTACAGTTTTCCCTACACCACACTCAGAAGTAAGAGTTGTGATACCAGTAAACTGAGTATAGTTCTTTCCAGTATAATCAAGTGTTCTATCTTCATATGTCAGTGATCCAGTAGTTCCAAAACCAACTGTAGAGTCAACATTTAGTATAGTTCCACCAACAGGAGTAGATTGAGTAAGGAATGTCTTACCTACCTGCTTGAACTTACCAATAGTTGTTCCTCTGGAGATGGAAATCTTATAAAAGTTATTATCTCCAATAACAACACGTTCAATATCATAAATTGAACCACTAGTTTCAAGTGGTTCAGTTGGTTGAATCAAACTTTGACCAGAGATTGCTAAAGGATCTCCACTAAGTAATTCGCATATTAGAACATCATTTACAACATAATCCGCATCAGATGGTCTAACGAGATATTTTGATGGTTGAACCATCTCAACAGTCTCACCATATAATGCACCAAATAATATTTTGAACGCTTCTTCTGTACCTTTTGAATTATAAAAATCTTTCGATTGTCTAATAAAATTAGACTGGTCTAAAGTTATATTGAGATTCCTTTCAGAAAACCCAGGTAGAACCTGCTTCTTCAGTTTCTTCAGAAACTCATTTAGAAAAACATTAGATAAATTGGCAACTCTGGCATCCACAGCATGAGTACCAACACCACTATTAGTAAAAGTAAGGTATTCTGGTTGATTCGTTTTAGAATTGTTTTCAATACCACTGAATCCACGAACACACCCCGTAAACGAAGTAGAAGTGATGCCAGTGTAGGTGATAATCTCATCGCCAATCTTTAAAAGACCCCATTTGTTAGGCCAACCTTTAGTTGAATCAACATAGATGGTTGATTGGAAACCGTTAGCATACTCGGAAACAGAAGTAAATCCTGTTAGATTCTCCGTATTCAGAAAATCTAATCCCTTATATTCTACTAAGTTATCCGCAATATCTATCGTACCTCCCTGAAATTCTTGAGAGATATAATATTGCTTCATAAATTCCCCGAATTGGGGATTTTCGGTATCAAGAGATTCAGGGATTTGACTCTGAATTACCTCATTGATTTTGACCTTGGTAAAAGATGTTGTTATCATTATCGGGTCTTCTTACCGTTTTGGTAACTGGACTGAGTGTTATACCTTGTACCAGATGTATTAGCACCTGATGATATAGAATCTTCTCTCATGTAGAAGTTGCTATTGCTAACATCAAATTGTAAATACAACTCCTTACGTGCAAGAACATCATTTGATTCAGGAATTGCTTGAACTTCAATGATGTTATCGGACTTCATAGTAGAAGTTACATTCACAGTATCTATAATGACTTCACCCTTCTTATAATCAACTGATCCAAAGGTACTTGAGAGAATTTTGATATCAGTATCAGATGTAACTTGGAATAGGAATAAATTTCCTTTATCTGTTCCAGTAATATGCTCATCTGAGAAGTAAACTGTACCTTCTACACCAGATACAGTGAAACCAGTAGATTTGATATTATAGTTACTATCACCACGATAGAATGTATTATCAAAACACAATTCATATTGCGTGAATTGATCTATCTTCGCTACTATATTCCTTCTAATTCTTACTGTAGTAATGTTAGAAGTAATTGAATCTGATACACTATCAATTAGTGCTTGAATCTTACTATATTTGAATCTACCACCAAACTTATTGAGTTCAGCACCAGAACCAAATTGCGTCAGTGATGATATAACATCAGTTTTTAGATTCTCAGGATCACCAATGAAGTTGGCATTGTAATATACGTAACTATCAATTTCAACATAAAGAAACTTTAGATCTATTAGTTCAGGAACAATTCCTGCTACAGAATAGTTCTTTAAAGATCCTAATATCTGTTTTTTAGTAAACTCAGATAAGAATGAACCATTCTTCGGTTTTGCTGCAATATAAACTCTTCCATACTTAGGAGGGTCTAACTCTTCTCCACCAAAAGCACTTATAGATTCAATATTTGGATATACTGAAGGTATAATTGCCTCATAATCAGATGATGTAACCGCCCTATGCTGAGAAGAGTAAATTCTTGGAGCATAATACCGCACACTATTCAATGACTCTATATCATCGCCATTTTCGGATGGATAAGAAGGTGTTAGGAATGCAGTGTAATTATCCTGATCTACATCATCCTGATCTTTGATTTGACCAGCAAAACTGAGTTGAGAAACTCCATTACCATCCTTACCTTGTGTTTTTAGGTAAGAAATATCTATAACATTACCATTAGATAACTTTTTACCGAAAATACCATCACCAAATAATACCTCATACTTCTCATCAGTAGTTTCTTGGATAAGATATATGTTAGATGTGGAGGTAATTCCAATAATATTATCTACAAGTTTGTACTCCGTCTCTGTAGTACTAGCATTGTTTTCTCTTACATTAACTCGTATAGTTGAGGTATCAACACCATCGTTAGGTAGAATGAACCTCTGATTTGGTTGGGAGTCATTGACAACAAATGTAGATTCTAAGTACTGTCCTTGAAATACATCAATAGAACCTTCTGCAACACCGTCAGTTACAGTTGCTGTAACTTTCTCAGGAATAGAGAAGATATAGTTGATGTTAGATACACTTCCATTTCCAATCAATCCTGGTTGGAATGTAATAGAAGTTGAAGTTGTAGTAATACCACTTATGAAATATGATGCTTTTGTCCTTGATGATCTTTTTGAGCGTGGAACATATCCAATATTACGTGCAAGCGATACAACATTCTCCCTAAGAGTCGCAGAATCAATGAAAGTTTCATTGACCACCATATTGGTGTTGTATGCAGTCAGATATGAGTTATACGCTAATAAATTTATTATTACAGATAAGTTAGAACCCTCAAAGTCCATATCAGAAAAATCTGAGTTCTCTCTGAGATAGTCTTTGATTGAGGTCTTTATATCCTCAAAATTTAGGTTTGTAAATTGTTGTAGTGCCATTATAACCTAGCAGGTTCTAATATGAAGTTAATAGATTGTGATGGTGCATTTAGACCAACAATGTCATAAAAAATAGAAACATCCAAACAATTTAGATCTGGATATGATGCCACAGAGACATCTGTCAAAACCACTCTCGGTTCAAAGTTCGTTATTGTTGTCTCTATTTCTGTCTTAATAGGATCAACAAAATCCTCATTTGCCAATTCAAATAAAGATTTAGTAATTCTAGTACCCACAAGTCGGTTGAAAAATACTTCTCCAACCTGAATTCTCACTAAATTTTGCACAGAACGTTTTATCGCATCCTCATTCTTCAGAGTGAGAACATCTTTAGTAACAGGATGTTGTTTGAAAGACAATGAAATGTCTTTAAAACCTTTAGAAAAAGACTGTACTGGCACTAGATTTTACAATCTCCGTATATTTAGTTCTATTTAGAGACAAAAAAAGACCTTCCCCGTAGGAAAGGTCTTTCTCGGATTCTCCGTCGCCTGAGAGTTCAGTCGGATTCCAGGTATTCATATCCCAGATATTTAACTTCTACCTCTTCGGGATGAGGAAATCCAGAGTGATAAAACTCATCGGCTAATTCTTGAGTTACCTCAAGCATCTCATCTTCCGTAGCAGAAGATAACACCTTTTCCCCCTGTACGTATATATCATACAAATCCATGCTTCGTCATGATTCTTTACCTTATCTATATGATTCTAGTTTTCTCATGACCTACACGACACTGAGGGTCACACCATATTTCAAATCCTGCTTTGATAGCATCTAAGCAGAAAGAAACATCTTCCCCACACATATCCTGAACTTCACCTGAATCAAACACCTGCATTTGAGGTGCAAACCAAGGGTAAGTTATTTCCTTATGTTCAAAGACTCCATGCTTGATAAGTAACCAACCAAATCCTGCATAATCAACAGTAAATGGTTTACGGCGTTTTTGAATGCCATCAACCATCTCATGATTCATAACCCCGCCATTTTCCTTGAAATCATCTTCTTCCAACCAGTGAGCAACGGATGTTGTTTGACCATCTTCCGTAGCATACCAACCGCCAGCAATATCTTTGTCCATTGCAAGTACACGATAAAATGACTCGTTGTTAAAAACGATGTCGCTATCGATCCATAATTGATAGTCATACTTGAGTTTCCCGTCCCATGGTAATTGATCTGGTCCTCTCAAAACATTCGCACCTAAGCACTTACAACGTGCAAAGTTTACCATAGATGAATAGTCTTGAGATATTTGTATACTTGCACCATTTTGAACAAGTTCAAAACAAAGTGATACAAAATTTTTGAGGAAGATGTATGATACTTGTCTACCTGGCAAACAAAAGACTATGCTCTTTCCTTGGAGCTTCTCCTTTGCTGCTTCAATATCAAACGTATCCTTCTTCTCAGTTGTAGGTGGTTTCGATACCACCTTGAATCCTTTAGCCATACTATTTTGGGTTGCAATCCAATGTCATTATAACAGATTATATATGATCAATCAACTCAATTACCTTTTTAGCAATAACTTCATGACCTAATGCTGTAGGATGTCCACCCATAGCACCATTGATATAATGTTGAGGACATAACTTCATAAGTCCTAAACAGTCCCTATGCAAGTAAGTATATGGGAGTTTATTGGATATTTTTCTCCAATGACCTATTCCTATCTCCTCTTTGAGTAAGGTCTTAGGATTAATAACCATTCGATCATAATGATCTGCAATCAGAGCAATATACTTTTGCCCTATACTCTTACAAAAACAATCAAATAGAAATATGTTCTTCCACAAGTTTTCAGCACCTAACGCATTATTATACACTTGGGTATAATATGCTCTTTTCAGTGCTGTATCAATCTTTTGCGGTGTAAATTTATGAGACCTACCTTTTTCATCAAAGTACTCTATTCTTTGATGAACAGTAAATTGCATAACAAGAATATCAGCATCATTGCTTTTTAGATACTTTATTGTATTCTTTACAATATGATCATTACTAATACCACACTCACTTATATTGATTGCGTTAGTTCCATAATGATCTGAGACTAATTTACTATAACGTTCTACAAGACGATTTTGCAGTTCATCTCCATAGGTGATACTACACCCACTAAACAATAACGAAGTCATAATAAAAGTTATATTTTAAGAAGTTACATTTGAGCTAGTCTTTATATCTGCCTTTGTTTTCTTCTTAAATCTTTCTGTAACTAACCATCCACCTCTACCACCAACAAATCCTGTAGGTCCTAAGGTTGAGATACCAGTTCTTATAACACCAGCAGCAGTTCTATGTAATGTTGTTCCTGCACCTATAACATCAATAGGAACAGCCTGCAACATCTTTTCAGTACCCTTATCAATAGCAACCTTTAGACTTGTTGAATGACCTTGTACAGACAAATCTGGTAAACTTCCACCAGCACCAACAGTTCCGTCAGTTACTACAGACCACCTCCAAAGACCAACCTTACCTTTGGAAGCATCCCATTTTACGGTTAGTTTAGTGTCAGTGGCAAAATTTCTTGCGTCAATAGCCATTTAAACGATACTAATCTTTCAACTTATTTAGTTCTGATTATATTTCCTACAATTACAAACCGTTCATCAAGATCTATTCTCTCATCAACACCATGGTTCATATAGTTAGGAAACACTATAAGATCACCTGATTTTTGACATTCAGGGTAAACTTTCTCCTTAGTTTTGAAATAGAAGCATTTTTGTTCAGGAACCTTTACAAAATGAACCCAAGACAATGCTACTTTATTTTCTTTACCATGAGTATGCTCTTTCATATAACATGGAACATCCTTCTTGGATAACTGACCCCATATTGATTGATAAGAGTAAATTCTACCTTCTCCATATAATCCTAGAATCTGTAATATCTCTTTTAGTTTAGGAACATATAATTGCAATAACTCAGTATCAAGATCAGAACCCTCCTCATTCTTATAGTAACCAGTCCAATGTTGACCATACTCATATGAGATCTTATCTTGTGTACTGACTATACCTTTCCTCTTATAATCGTTTATCCGAATTTTTTCCTTAGTTACACCGTTTCCACTAATAGATTTGTGTTTATCATCAAACAGTTGTTTGAAATAGAAGTCATCACTATACTTCTTTATAAAGTGATCCTCTTGTCCATGAACCCAGTTTTCACTATACAACAGTGACATCATATGTTTTAGCGAATAATTTAGCGTCAGCAACAGTATTAACCATTGGTTTACCTCTGACATTCAGAGATGTATTCAATAATACAGGACAACCAGTACGTTCGTACCAACATTCTAGTATAGGTCTCAGAATGCTCTCAGAGGTCTCCTGAACCGTCTGAACCCTTGCAGAGTTGTCTACATGCAAACATGCAGGTATCTCTGTAGGACGCTTACATTGATATGTATAGGACATGTAGCGAGAATGCTCTGGCATCTCAAACCATTCGTGACAGTGCTCTTCTAAGATAGAAGGAGCAAATGGTCGGAACTTCTGACGTTGTTTTATTTCATTTACGAGGTCTTTGTTTTCAATTTGGCGTGGATCCGCCAATAGACTTCTATTACCGAGAGCACGAGGACCAAACTCAGCACGACCATTGGCCACACCACAGATCCTATCTTTGAGTATAATCTCAACAACTTCCTTCGGATCCAACTTCTTATTGATATTATATCCCAAATAGGGAGTAAATTGAACTTTCTTTTCATATGCAAGTAAAGCAGCACCTAAAGCACCTCCAGCATCACCAGGATTAGGCATAATC
>MDSY01143385.1_pt1 | contig 28699 bp, 22 predicted proteins | sample 811131 | NCBI WGS metagenome assembly MDSY01 (sample SAMN05326643, study PRJNA326480) | marine metagenome | isolation source: seawater | place: Atlantic Ocean: South West | collected 2010
GGAGACACGACGGTGGTGGAATCCTGCAACAATGCCATATTCAAAATCATTCGTCCAAGCGCAACTACTGAAGACACGTTGAATGTGACCATTTCAGGTACAGCTACGAACGGTGTCGATTACGAAACCATTGATCCCGAAGTGATCATGTTGGTGGGGCAATACATTTATGATTTGCCGTTGAATGTCAACGCTGACGCAGAAGCAGAAGCTCCCGAAACCGTGACCATCGAGTACCTGTATACCAATCTGTGCGGCGATTCCGTCTTACGATCGGCCACCCTGGTCATACAAGATTTCGAACAAACGATGCTTGACTTTGAATCTCCTGTCGGCATTTGTCAAGGAGAGGCTGTACTTGAAGTGAATCCAATCAGTGGTTATGGACCGTATTCATATGAATGGAGTACAGGGACGAATGACACCCTTTCTGTGAATGTAGTGACCACAAACACACCGGGGACAGCTGATGTGGTGGTAACCGATGTCTGCGGAAACGAAGTTGAGGCGACTGTCGCATTCACTCAACCACCGGAACTGAACGTCTACATCAACCAACTAAATGACCCCCTCTGCGCGGGTGACAGCGTGTATTTGCAGGCGGGGATCAATACCGGAGTTGGGCCCTTTGATTACGCCTGGTCTTCTGGCGGTGACGTACAAACGGAATTGGTCAACCTGAACACCAGCACGGCGATTATTTTGACCGTGACGGACCCATGCGAAACGGAGGCCGTCGTGGAATGGGAAGTTGAAATCCCCATTTACGAACCCATTACCGGTGACGAAGACGATGTCTGCCTCGGACTTCAGGCCAGTCTCGGACTGGAAGGAGGAACTGGCAACTACACCTTCTTCACCTGGCAATATTCGAATTTCGACTCCAACCAGAGTCCTCAAGATTCCGTTTGGGTGGCTGTCGATCAATTCTTGGACAGCCTCGTCACTTTCATCGGCCCGTTTGGCAATTACCAATCAACGACCCAACAGGGTGTTATGGAGGTGTGGGCCATTGACCAATGCGGCAGCGACGCCTCGTTCATGATCAGCCTCGTGGCATGCGACACGGAAATCCCCAATGTCTTCTCTCCGAACAACGACACCTACAATGACTTTTTCAGAATTCCGGGAATTGAAGGCTTTCCCAACTCGAGCGTTGAGATCTTCAATCGATGGGGCAATCTGGTCTTTCAGGATGACGACTACAAAGGCGGCTGGGATGGCCGGATGAGTGGAGACCCCGTTTCTGATGGGACGTACTATTACGTATTGAGGCGGTCGGATGGCGAAACCTTTTATGGACCGCTCACGATTCTACGCAAGCGTCAGTAGACGTGCAAGCACGCTGAAACCCTAACTCTGCTTGTAAAACAAGTGCATGACCACGGCATGCGGCAGCGTGATGGTCGAGATAATGATCAAGGCCAACAACGGAATGGACACTGGTATGAAATCAATCCAGGAAAGCCAGAACGTGACCATCGTGAAAAACACGCTCAACAGAGAATAAGGCATCAAGAGTCTTAGAAAATCAAGAAAAGAAAACGCGTCTTCCTCTTTTTTCAAAAACTGAAATTCTTGACTCATCACGCGCAGTGAATGCAGCACCACAAAATACATGGTGAAGCCAATGATGAACGGAAACAAGAAGAAGGTCAGATGGATCAGAGCCAGGAGGAAGAGTTCTCCACCCAGTCGATTCCAATCAAAGGAGCCCCTCTTAATAAAGACGAAGAGCATACCCACTGTCAATGCATTCAACGCGATGAACGCTTCAGAGAGGAATTCATATTGGTATACAGCCTGAAAAACTGCGGTATCCTTGAAAAACCCGGTATGCCCTATCAGCTCCGCTGTATTGTAATAAATAAGCGTCAGCAGCAACGTCAGACCCCAAGTCAGAAACAAAACAGGACGTAGAAATGATCGTTTCAGCTTCAGGTCATTGAGTTGACTTTCTCCAAAATGAAACGCGGAAAGCACCAGAAAAAAGACAAAACTCCACAAAGGCTCAACGAGCCATCCAACTAAAAATAAGAGAATCAGTCCGAGATAAGCCCCGTAAAACTTTAATTGGGATGTGGTATTCTTTTTAAAGAACAACACGTGATCTATGGCCCCGTGCGGAATTCCAAAGGCCAGAATCAACAATGATGCAACGGCAAGTTGCTGTTCAACGCTGATATCCGTATAGGCCTCAAAAACATGGTACAGCGCATACAGGCAAACCACAAAAATGAAGGTGAACACATTCATCTGACGAAAATAGAGTCAAGACTTGAACGACCTTCATTTCAAGGGCTCAAAAAAAAAACGGAACCAATCTCGTAAAGAGAAAGATTCCGTTTTGGTGGGCGATGAGAGACTCGAACTCCCGACCCCCTCGGTGTAAACGAGGTGCTCTGAACCAACTGAGCTAATCGCCCTAAGGGGTGCAAAGATAATCCAAATTTCACGTTCTCTGCATTGTACTTTTGGTAAGGTGAAAAATATTTGGCTACATCGTATTCAAAGTTGGTTTAAATGGCTCAGTGAATCCAAGTCTTGGAGGGCCGTTCATCCCCCATGGTTGTTTGGTGTGTTGCAAACAATGCATCAAATGGAAGGGCACAATCCTGCGATTGAAACCCTTCGAAAAAAATTACGCGCCGACACCACCCCCATTCAACGCTTGGACTTTGGCGCGGGATCGCAATCACATTCAGAAACAGTGGGAGATGTCGCGCGAAACTCCCTCAAACGTCCCCGCCATGCAGTTGCGTTGGGAAACCTATCGCGAAGCATACAGGCAGAGCATATCCTTGAATTGGGAACCTCCCTCGGCTTAACGACTGCGTACCTCGCTAATCAATCGAACACGGTCACCACGTGTGAGGGAGATCCGGCCATTGCTGCGTTGGCAAAAGCACAATGGGATGCACTTGGGCTCACGAACATCACCCTTCACGAAGGTCGATTTTCAGAGACACTTCCTCTGCTCATGGCACAATGGAAGAAATCCAACCATCCCGGTTTTGACCTGATTTTCATCGATGGCCATCATATCGGGAGCGCTTTGTTAGCGTATGTCGACGTTTTGAAACCATGGCTTCGCCCGAGAGGCGTGCTCGTTTGCGATGACATCCACTGGTCACCTGACATGGAAAATGCATGGCTGGAGTTGACCCACGACCCGCATTGGACCAATGGTGCGGACTTCTATGAGTGGGGGCTATTGACCGCCAATCCTGATTTGTCCAAAGAAATCCGGAGCATCCGGCTTTAACGTCCTATTTCTGACACACGGTCATGCTCTTGTGCAGTAATTTCGCAGCATGTTGATGAAGCGATTTGGCGCTAAAAAGAGAGTTTGGTTGACCGCATTCTTGGGAGCCTACATCCTCTTGCAATTCAGTTGGTGGGCGTGGCTACTCATTTCGTTACAGGATGAAGCGGTTTCTGTCGCAGCAGGAAATGCTCCGCAACTACGCGCGCGATCAACCCATATGATCCTCGGTGAAGGGCTGGTCTTTTTACTCATCCTCGCACTGGGGTTTCGGGTTATTTGGAAAGGCCTCCGGCGAGACCAACAGCGTGCTGAAAAAGAACGAAATTTCCTACTGGCCGTCACGCACGAACTGAAAACACCCATTGCGGCCATTCGCCTCGCGTTGGACACGTTGCAAAAGCACCGGGTCGATGCAGAAACTTCGACCGAACTCTTGAACGAAGCCCAAATAGGCACGCAACGACTCGAGCAGCGCGTAGAAAACATTTTGCAAAGCAATCGATTGGTTTTTGGGAAGCACTTGAGCAGCGAGGCCTATGATGCGGAAGAAATTCTATCCGAAGCCATTCGACGCAACCGCATCGGCCAATTTCGAAATCGAGAAGTCCTGTTCACGCAAGAAGGAAGCCCTCAAGGGTTGCTCGAAGGGGATCCTGATGCTCTCACCCTCGCATGGGGAAACTTGATTGAAAACGCGCTCAAATACAGTCCTGAAGGCGAACCTATCCGCATTCACATGGCATGGAAAAACAACGCCATGCTCTGTCAGATCGATGATGGAGGCTCAGGCATTCCAGCGGCAATGCGCAAACACGTGTTGCAACAATTCAAACGGGTTGAAAGCCAAAGCAATATTGAAGGGACTGGTCTCGGTTTGTACCTAGCCAACCAAATCATTGACATGCACCAGGGCAAACTATCCATTGAAACCAGTCAAAGAGGAGGCTGTCTCGTCACCACTACCATACCATTCAACCCATGAACCCGACCAATTCTTCCCGATGTGCCTTGATCATTCTTGATGGTTGGGGCATTGGAAACAATGACGACTCCAATGCCATCGCGGCAGCCAACACGCCTTTTATGGACCGTTTGCTGCGCAACGCACCCCACGCCACCTTGAGGACAGACAGTGAGCATGTGGGTCTGCCTGAAGGACAGATGGGCAACAGCGAAGTGGGGCACATGAACATTGGAGCGGGACGCATCGTTTACCAGGACTTGTTGCGCATTGATCGCGCTGTAGCCGATGGGTCCTTTGAGCAAGAAGCCTCGTTGCAGCGTGCATTCGAAGCGGCCAGCGCACCGGGTGTCCGCTTGCATCTCATGGGATTGGTTTCCAAGGGAGGGGTTCACGCCCAACAAGCCCACCTCAATGCGCTGTGCAAGGCCGCAAAAAAGGCGGATGTCGGCGATTTTGTCGTGCATGCGTTTACCGATGGCCGTGACACAGCACCCCGAACAGGCCGAGGATACATTGCGGAACTCGAAGAAGTCTTGAAAGAAACTGGCGGACGCATTGCCAGTGTCCACGGGCGCTACTTCAGCATGGATCGCGACAACCGCTGGGAACGAATCAGTCGGTCGTATGCCACCTTAGTTCGAGGAGAAGGAGATGTCTTTGCCACAGCCGATGCAGGCATCGCCTCGCACTATAGCGCAGGCACGACCGATGAATTCATACCGCCATTCGTGATTGGAGAAGCCACTCCGATTGCACCCAACGATGTGGTCATCTGCTTCAATTTTCGGACAGACCGTTGCCGTGAAATCACATCGGCATTGACCCAAAAGCCCTATCCAGACTTTGGCATGTCACCCTTGGCGTTGCACTACGTGACGATGACCAATTACGATGACACATTTACCGGTGTTCACACGATTTACGACAAGCCCAATCTCGAGCATACGCTGGGTGAAACATTGGCGTTGGCAGGCAAATCGCAAATCCGCATTGCCGAAACAGAAAAGTATCCGCATGTTACCTTCTTTTTTAATGGAGGCCGCGAACAGCCCTTCGAAGGGGAATCGCGGATGATGGCGCACAGTCCCAAAGTGGCCACCTACGACCTGCAACCCGAAATGTCCGCGCATGAGATCGTCGCTTCCATCGTTCCCGAATTGGAAGCCGGAAGACCAGACTTCATCTGTCTCAACTTTGCCAACCCAGACATGGTCGGTCACACTGGTGTCTTTGACGCCATTGTCAAAGCAGTTGAAACCACCGATTCCTGTTTAAAACAAATTGTGGAAGCCGGGGCACATCAAGGCTACAACTTCATCATCATCGCGGACCATGGAAATGCGGACTATGCTAGAAACCCAGACGGATCTCCGCACACAGCTCACACGACGAATCCGGTACCCGTTTTGATTTTATCCGACCAAGTGACCGAAGCTCACGACGGAATCCTTGCTGATGTGGCCCCCACGGTTTTGAAACTGATGGGAGTCGCGCAACCGGAGGCGATGACAGGATCGGCGCTTTATTGAAGCACCTTTAACGCCTCTGCTGCGACAAAGATGCTTCCCATCACCACGATGAGGTCCTCGGCTTCTGCCTGGCCGCAGGCCGCAGTTATAGCATTTTCAACGGAAGAGTGAGCAGTTCCCCTGCGATCTACCGCATGCGCTGCCGCCTGTAATGTCGAGGCATCCATAGAACGCGGGATGTCGGCTGCACAAAAGAAATACTCGGCTTCGTGAGGCAGTAACGACCATAATCCGCTCAAATCTTTGTCTGCTACCGTGCCCATTACAATCAACAGGCGGGCACGTTGAATCGTCTTTATCGCCTCCGTAAATCGTTTCAAACCGTCGACATTGTGCGCGCAATCCACCAAAACTCGAGCTCCAGATTCCAACGGAGCCATCCACTCCCAACGCCCTCGATGTCCTGTTGGATGGACCGATGAAGGGCGGACCCAACTCCTCCATCCCGGCTGATCTCCGAGTACTTCCAGTATCCTATTTACAGTCGCTTCATTTTCAGGCCAAAAAGGACCTGACTCGATGGAAGCTGGATTCGACGGGTTGGCATAGTACACTTCACTTCCTGAACGCAACGCTGCAGCCAAAATGACCGACTGTGCTTCAGGCCGCATGCGTCCCAACACCACCGGAACACCGTCCTTTAAAATTCCCGCCTTCTCCGCAGCGATGCTTCGAATGTCATTCCCTAAAAATTGCTGGTGGTCCCATCCAATATTAGTGACTGCCGTAACCAGAGGCGTTGGAAAAATATTCGTACTGTCAAGTCTACCTCCCATTCCCGTTTCCAACACCACGATATCCACATGCGCCTCAACAAACCAGAGCAACGCCAATCCAAAGGTCCATTCAAAAAAGGAGGGCTCATAAGACCAAGTGGGCAATTCTTCTCGGAAACTATTTACACGCTCGGCGACCCAGGACTCTGGAGGCATTTCACCGCACACTTGCATCCGTTCTCTAAAATCATCGAGGTGTGGTGACGTAAAAAGTCCCACGCGAAAGCCCGTTTCCGTTAAGGCATTGGAAACCGCCGTACAGACCGACCCTTTGCCATTGGTGCCAGCGACATGGATGACGCCGTCCAAATGTAAATCAGGACGTCCCATCTTCTCCAAAACATATTTGGTTCCATCCAAATTAGCTTTGTAAGCCGCCGGGCCTTGTCGCTGAAACATGGGCAGCTGCTGGAACAGCCAATCCGTTGCTTCCAAATACGTCATTCGAGCTCGAAGCGAATATTCAAATATCCCCTGCGCACTGGCTTGGCTTGGTCTGCCGTGAACTTGGCTGTTTTCGCCGCGCGAATGGCCAATTCAACGTGATGCGACTCTGCGAAGGATGAATTTAAACGATCAAAAGTTGCTGAGGTCACAGTACCCGATTTATCGACGATAATATTCACCCGAATCACCCCTTCTTGCTGGGGTTTTTCATCCAACATGGGCTTCCCTATTCGTCTTCCTCCCTCCAGTGCCCAGTCGCCATTGTCACCACTCACCAATCCCTTTCCGTCAATCTTTCCGGTTTCATTGCCTTCATTACCCGCACCCTGCTCACTTGCCCCTTGCGAACCTCCACCGCCTGAGGTGGTCAATGAACTGAATGCATTCGAAAGTGCCGATGACACTGTACGCTCAGGCTCAGGCTCAACGGGCTCAGGTTTCTCTTCAACCGGCTTAGGTTCCGTTGGAACAGCCATTTCAGACGCTGATTGGGTTGCGATGGGATCGACTGCCGGGGACTCCTCCGAAACAGACTGGGATTCTGCGGATTGGACAGCCTCCTGAATGGTTTCTGACGGAACCTCCGATTCCACATCCCCGGAAGCTTCCTCCGAGTCGCCAAGATCGGCAAACCCGACGGCCACATATTGTTCACCTGGAGGGGGATTCGAAATGGTAAACGCCGTGATGAAAAAACAGCCTATGACACCCACGATAAATAACAGCGCTGTCACCCCAGCAGCTTTCCGCTGGTTTTTCTTTTCCACCGCCTGGCGGCGTATTTCCATGGGAGCGCTCATCCGCTTACTTCTTGGGAGTTGCGCCCAACATTATTTTCCATTCGTTGGCTTTCGCCATGCCAATGACCTCGACCGTTTGCCCTGTTGGCACAGCCGCATCAACCTGCAAATAGATCACGGGGTCGGCTGTATCAGCCATGCGAATGCGAATGAGCGATTCCAAATCATCCGAGTCGACTTGACCTCCATTGAGATAATACGTCCCATCTGGCTTGATACTCACTGTCATTTTGGACGTCACCGAATTGGTCCCCTTGGCTTGAGGCAATTCCACATTGACACCGTTGCTTACGAGCGTTGACAAAATGATGAAGAAAATCAACAGCAAGAAAACCAAGTCCGTCATAGAGGACATGTTTCCCGTCACACTGATTTTATTGCGTTGACCCAAATTCATGAGGCAGGCTCTTCGAGGATGTCGATAAACTCAATGCTCGTGGCCTCCATTTGGTGAACTACTTTGGAGACTTTGCTCACGAGGTGGTTGTATGCCATGAAAGCAATGATCCCAACAATCAAACCGACGATCGTCGTGATCATGGCTTGTTTCGTGCCGCTTGATATATCCTCAACCCGGACTGTTCCCGCTTGCTCCATGTCCAAAAAGACATTGACCATTCCAATCACCGTCCCCAAGAACCCCACCATGGGTGCAGCGCCGGAAACGGTCGCCAACGAACTGAGGTTTTTTTCCAAATTGTAGATCTCGAGTTTCCCGATGTTCTCAATGGAAACACTGATGTCCTTCAAATCTTTTCCAATGCGACTGATCCCCTTGTCCAGCATCCGAGCCATCGGCGTATCCGATTGTTGACACAAATTTCGTGCGCTTTCAAAGCTACCCTGACCAATGTAATCACGCAGTTTATCCATGAAATCAGGGATGACGCGCTCTGCCTTACGAATGGCCAAACTTCTTTCAAAAAAAACATAGATGGCCATGATTGACATGAGCGCCAATGGTGTCATGATGTACCATCCACCTTCCATCAATAAGTCCAAAAGGCTCACATCCACTTGTTGAATGACATCAGCAGTCACTTCGGAGGCTGCGCTTTCGGTGGTTCCTGCACCAGTTGTTAAGGTTTGAAGAAGAATGGATGTCCACATGGGTAAATTGCTAGAAGGTAACCGTTGTATTGAACGGGAAAGTTCTTGCAATTATTGGACAGTCAGTTGCGACCCAAGGACAATTTTCGACGGCTCAACGTTCGTAAACCTACAATAATCCTAGCCGCTAGGAAGCTCAACGATACATCAACCAGAAGACCAAAGCTCCTGATAAATATCCCACGATGGCAAGCAAACTGATTTTACGCACGTACCACATAAAGTCAATCTTTTCCAGCCCCATAACCGCCACTCCAGAAGCAGATCCAATGATCAACGCCGACCCTCCAGTACCCGCACAGTAAGCCAAGAACTGCCAGAATATGCCGTCTTTAACGAAGTGACTCTCCCAACTTCCGGCAACCACTTCAGCTGTTGCAGGCGTGATGTCGTACATGCCCATTGAAGCGGCTACAAGTGGAACATTATCCACGATAGCCGACAAAAACCCGATGGTCACATTGATGGCATACACATTCCCCAAGCTATCACGAAGCCACGAGGCCGCAGCCAGCAAATGCCCAATTTCCTGCAAGGCTGCTACCGCTAGTAGTATACCCAAAAAGAACAGGACCGATGCAGAGTCAATCTTCCTCAAAACACCTATAACTGACAGGTGATCTCGCTGTTCGTGATTCTTAGAGCGGTGGATGATTTCCGTCACGACCCACATCATACCGAGGGAAAGCATCATGCCCATAAACGGAGGTAGATGCGTCACCGTTTTGAAGACGGGCACGAACAGCAGTCCGGCAACACCTAGGATAAACACCAAGTTGCGCTCGCCTTGAGAAGTCGGGTCTACTCGGTCTTTACTGTCCAAATTGGGCCGATCAACCTCGCCCTTCATCGTAAAAGAAAGAATGGTCAAAGGAGCCACCAAGCATGCCATTGACGGGAGAAATAAATGTGAAATGATCACACCCGACGACAGTTGATTGCCAATCCAAAGCATGGTCGTCGTGATGTCACCAATGGGCGACCAAGCACCACCAGCGTTGGCAGAAATGATCACAATCCCTGCATACAGCCAGCGAGTTTCTTTGTCGGCGATGAGCTTTCTCAAAAGAGAAACCATGACAATCGACGTGGTTAGATTATCCAAAACAGCCGAGAAAAAGAAGGTCAGCAGCGCCAAAATCCACATCAAAATGACCTTGTTATTGGTTTTGATCCGGTCGGTAATGACCGAGAAACCCTCATGGGCATCGACCAATTCGACGATGGTCATAGCCCCCAAGAGGAAGAATAAAATCGACGAGATATCCTCCATGTGATGAAGGAGACGGTGCTCAAAAAAGGTATGCAAAGCCAAATTCGAATCCCCAAGAAAACTCAACTTAAACGTAGCGAAATCCTCGGCTAAGTGCGCCGGAATTTCATGAATTCCCGTGACGAACAAACCCCAACAAATGGTCCCGGTCAACAGAGCACTGGCCGCTTTGTCCACCTTGAAATTGTGTTCAAGCGCAATAAATACGTAGCCCAACACGAAAACAACTAGAATCAAATATTCCATAAGCTCAGTTCATTTGACGCTCAATTTGCAGAGCAAATTGAGCAAGCACACCCGTTATAAGGGAAGTTTTAACTCAAACATTGTTCATCAGCCGTGCCAAAGCAATCTCAAATGCCGTCGCTGAAAGCATCGTCGTTGATGGATTCATGGCATGCGTCGCCCGCAAAGCGGATAAAATGGTGGCCGAAGTATCCTCAAAGATGCCTTCATCGGACATGTCTACTTGGGCGTCGCTCATCAAGTAAGCGAAGACCCGGGCCATGCCGCAATTCGCAATAAAATCAGGAATCACAGCAACAGTGACGTCTGCTTTCTCAGCAATGGCACCATAGAAAATCTCATCATCTGCAAACGGAACGTTCGCACCGCTTGAGATCACACTCAAGCCAGCCAACACCATCCTATTCACCTGATCTTCCTGAACCAAACGTGATGCCGCACAAGGCAAAAAGACATCACATGGAACATCCCAAATGCGCGCATTCACCTCATCAAAAGACAAGAGATTATCGGCATTCAAGCTATTTCCATCCTTCTTTTCGAACAATTCGGTCACCTCTTCCTTCGAGAATCCCTCTTCTTTGATCAATCCTCCAGCCCTGTCGATCACACCAACCAGCACGGCTCCTTCTTGGGCGAGGTAATACGCTGCAGCAGCGCCTACATTTCCCCATCCTTGAACCACGACACGCTTTCCTTTGACATCACCACCGTATACGCTAAAAAAGTGACGAACCGATTCGCTCACTCCATATCCGGTAATCAAATCAGCAACTCGAAACTTTCGAGCGACGGATGGCGTGTAATTTGAATTCTCGACAACTTGCGAAACGCCTTGACGCAAGTGGCCAATACGCTTTACTTTCTCTGCTGTCTTGGTATTGAAGTGGCCATTGAACACCCCTTCTTGTGGATGCCAGATGCCACAATCTTCAGTGATCGGTATAACCTCGTGGATTTCGTCCACATTCATATCCCCTCCGGTGCCATAATAGTGTCGTAGCAAAGGTGTTACCGCATGATACCACCTACGCAAAACCCCTTCCTTTCGCGGGTCATTCGGATCGAACGCAATGCCCGATTTAGCGCCTCCTATTTGAGGGCCGCTCACCGTGAATTTGATTTCCATGGTCTTCGCTAAGCTGACGACTTCCCGACGATCCAATCGCGGGTGCATTCGTGTTCCACCACCGGCAGCTCCGCCTCTCAACGAATTGATCACAACCCACCCCTTGGCGTCCGTTTCGGCGTCATTCCACTCGAAAACAATTTCGGGTTCTCGCTGGGCGTAAGCCTTGAGCATCTCTTTCATGATCATTGTATGATGGATTTTTCGGCGAGGACAAAGATAAGCTGTTCACCGGCGAAGAAAACGCGGCGTGCCCCAAAGTGCTCCTCCAGAACTGGCTTGTCGAGATCCAGTGACTGAGGGCAGTGCATTCGGCTCTCCCAAAACACGGAGCAAACCCAAAAATGCAAAGGCGTGAGCTTCCTTGCCTTCCACTTGTATTTCCTGCGGAATAACTACATCCAAGGGCAATCCGCGGATGGCGCTACTGTTCGACTTCAAGGCATCAATCAACGCTGCATTATAGGCTCCGCCCCCTGTTACCAAAGTGTGTTTTCCCTCTGCGGCCAGGCGAACAACCGATGCAATGTAGGCGACCGCTGTCGCCATGAGGTCTTCAACAGCAGCATCCGGCTCCAAATCAAGCAAAGGCAATACCTCGTCCTCTATCCATTCCCTTCCCAAGCTTTTGGGGAGGGGCATCGCATGAAACGCCAGTCCTAGAAAGCGTTCAAACAACGCTGGAAGCACGCGACCCTTTGCTGCGATGTGGCCCTCTTCATCGAAAACGTGTCCAACACGAGCAGCCAAATGATTCAAAAGCAGATTGCATGGGCCAATGTCCCACGCCACCCGATTTCCTGTCTCCTCATCCACACAACTGAAGTTCGCAATCCCTCCCAGATTCAAACACCCCTCAAAGGCTGCGTAGAGGTGTTCTTCAACAACGGGGACCAGTGGTGCCCCTTGCCCATGGTACGCCACATCCAAAGACCGTAAATCGCAAACGACGGGCACACCGTTCAAGGCCGCATGCAAATGTGCTCCTGAACCCAATTGTCCTGTCCATCCTTCATTCGGGCGGTGAAAAACCGTTTGCCCAGGAAAAACCACCAAGTCCACTTCTGAAATCCAACCCGTTTCATGGATCTGATTCGCACACCACTGGGTCCATTCTATGCTTGTAACGAACCAATCTTCTGCAGATGCCGCAGGCAATTCCTTTAACCGATTACGCCAAGACTCCGGAAAAGGAATGCTCACAAAGCACTCCAAGATTCCGGACCAACCACCTTGTTTTCCAGATCTTTGGAAAACCGAAACTCCAATGTCCAAACCATCCAATGAGGTGCCACTCATCAACCCCATAACATGGAAAGTAGCTGGTTCCGCGTTTGAAGAAACACGCGAAAGACGAGAGGAGGATTTCAACGGAGGAGACATGTGTATCTTTGCGAGACGAAAGATGGAGTAATTTCTCCAATTCTGATTGGATATCCGAAAGCAAGCCAGGAAATGAACCTAGATCTCAAGGAAGAACACATTGCTGTGCGTGACGCAGCCCGTGACTTTGCACAAAATGTACTGAAGCCCACCATCATTGCACGCGACAACGCGCAACAATTTGCGACAGAAGAAATTCGGCAGTTGGGTGAGTTGGGGTTCATGGGGATGATGGTCGATGAACAATACGGCGGGAGCGGAATGGATACCGTCAGCTATGTGCTGGCAATGGAAGAACTCAGCAAAGTTGATGCATCTGTTTCTGTTTGCATGAGTGTCAACAATTCCTTGGTCTGTTATGGGTTACAGGAATACGGCAGCGACTTTCAAAAGAAAAAATACCTTCACCCTTTGGCCTCGGGTCAAAAAATTGGAGCCTTCTGCCTGTCAGAGCCAGAAGCCGGTTCCGATGCGACATCTCAGTCCACGACAGCTGTCGATTGCGGCGATCATTACGTGATCAACGGAACGAAGAATTGGATCACCAACGGCAACAGTGCCTCTACATATTTGGTCATTGCCCAAACAGATCCGGAAAAAGGACACCACGGGATTAACGCGCTCATCGTGGAGCGCGACATGCCTGGATTCATTGTGGGCGCTAAAGAAGATAAGCTGGGCATCCGGGGTTCGGACACCCATACGTTGATGTTTCAAGATGTCAAAGTGCCCAAAGAAAACCGAATCGGCGAAGATGGTTTTGGATTCAAATTCGCCATGAAAACACTGGCCGGAGGACGAATTGGCATTGCTGCACAGGCTCTTGGTATTGCTTCGGGAGCGTTAGAGTTGTCTCTGGCATACTCGAAGGAGCGCACGACTTTCGGCAAGCCCATTCACCAACATCAGGCCATCGCATTCAAGTTAGCGGACATGGCGACCCAAGTGGAAGCCGCTCGCCTCATGGTTCTCAAAGCGGCAGCTCTCAAAGATGCCGGTGAAGATTATGATCTCGCCTCAAGCATGGCAAAGTTGTACGCTTCAGACATCGCCATGCGGCATGCCATTGAAGCCGTTCAAATTCATGGCGGATATGGGTTCGTCAAAGAATACCACGTGGAGCGTTTGATGCGGGATGCGAAAATCACCCAGATTTACGAAGGCACCTCCGAAGTTCAGAAAATTGTGATCAGCCGCTCAATCCTCAAGGACTGATACGCTCGTTGCGGGCATTCCAGACTTCCTCGCCGTCGACCGTCTGCACAACCACTTCTTCAATCCCGTCCGAGTCTCGGTCTTCCATCGAAACGGATATCCCACGTGTCATGCGGCTCATGCCCACTGCCTCGTTCGTCCCAAATGTTCGTTCTTGAATCCAGCCTTGTTCGTCCGAATAAAGCACCGTCGAAGAAGCGATGGATTGGGACAGTCGGAAGCAAGGAACCTGTTCTGAAGGAACGGACACGGGCGTGTCAAAGCGATCCGCCCCTGATCGCTTGAGCAAGCGGATGCTTCCATCATCTTGACCCGCATACAGGTAATCACGGTTGCCCACACGCAAGTGATGTATTTGAACGATTACACGCCCAGCCTGCGGCTTAAAGTCCCATCCTGGCGTGCGGGCTCCTTCCTCCCGATAGTTCAATAAATCACCATCTCCCGATCCAATCAAGATTCGATACTTTCTGTTGCGATCATAATCGACCACGGCCGCCGAAGAAACCCCACTTGAAGGCACAATCGGATAGCCTCGGACTTCTCTTCCCAGCACATCGACAACATGAAATGCAACTTCATTGGCCAGTGCAACTTGGAACTTCCCATTGCGGTAAACATCCACTTCCCAAACGCGCGGCCTTTGGTCTCCGTCCAACTCCAATTGCCAAACCGCTATATTGTCGTGTGTCGCTTTCACAAAAGGGGAGTCCCAAACAATCGCCATGTCCTTCTTCAACCGGTGATTCCGAACATACCCAAGGGGTTCAGTCAGTTCGTTTTGATCGGCTTCAAGGACTTCAGAAATTTGAACATACGATGCCTCACGATGCGCTTGATCCCCTTTCACAATCCACGCCACGCGCTGGTTGGCTTTCACCTGACCCAGTCGGGTTTGATCCGAAGTCCACTCTACAGCGTCCCAAAGCAGTGTCGTTGGCTTAGCATCATGGAGCATCCGATCAAATGCAGTCCATGACCCGGGTTTTCGATTGCCTTCCCATCGGTACAAACCATCGCGGTGGACTTCTCCCACTCCATTTGAATCGTATCCTGTGCTATCAGACCAACCCCAAATTTCCAACACTTCCCCAGACTGCCATTTCCAGCTTGACCACGTTCCATTCCAAACAGAAAGCAATGACGAATCAGGAAGACCTCCATGCGGAGTTCCCCAACGGGCCATTTGACATGCTACCAAATCCTGCTTGCCTGACTTCATGCTTTGCCATGCGGACAACCATTCACTAGCCAATGGCGAAGCGCTTATTTCAGTTGATGCGGACAACCACGTTGTTTCTGTCATAACGGCATCGCTAGACGCTCCCCGAAATCGAGAATGATACATACCCTCTGGCCGACGCTCCAGTCGAATCGCCCCATCCGCTCGTGGATGCCATTTCGAGACCATTTCTTCTGGATTCTCCTCCCATTCCTCTAATGCTGCCGGGAATCCTAACAACCAACCGCCACGCCATGACTGTGCTGACCACCCGTCAGGAAGGGTCATTGGAAGGGCATACGCATGGCACACATTCAAATCCGACCGCTCGTTCACTTGAAAGAAGGTGACGATCTCATCTTGCAAAGAATCTGCAAAAACCAACCCGTCAGGCAACAACGAAGTTTGCTCCCACACGTCATATTTATCGGACGCAAAATTCGTTGGGTCCGCCAGCTCGGAAGAATTCCGTTGGATTGAAATCAACGATAACGCGCTGCCACATGCCAACGCTAACGTCAAAATCACGGCCCATATGTGTGAAGATCGCATGGAGGACAAGTTCAGGATATCTGGCTCCAATCTGGCCTTCCCAATTGAACACGTTTCAACGTTGCATTGAGGATAGCATACTTGGGGTCTGATAAATTGGGATCCTCCTCTAGAATTCGTGAAGCGATGTAACGTGCCGTGGTCAGTAGCTCTCGATCACGCAACAAATCGGCCATTTTTAAATCGGGAACGCCCGATTGCTGTGTCCCCATTAAATCTCCAGGGCCACGCAAGGACATGTCCACTTCTGCGATTTCAAAGCCGTCGTTGGTCCGGCACATGGTTTCCATGCGCAGAGCTGCATCCTTGGACAACTCGTCTGAGGTCATTAAAATGCAATAACTCTGGTCTCCTCCGCGGCCCACTCGTCCTCGTAGCTGATGCAATTGAGCCAACCCAAATCGTTCAGCACTCTCAATGACCATGACGGAAGCATTGGGAACGTTCACTCCGACTTCAATCACCGTTGTCGCAACCAAAATATGACTAATCCCTTTGATAAACCGCTCCATCTCAATGTCCTTGTCCTGGGACTTCATCCGACCGTGGACGATGCCCAAGCGGTATTCGGGAAGCGGGAATCGTCTGGAAATACTTTCATACCCATCCATCAGGTCCTTGTAGTCCAAGGTAGAACTCTCTTCAATCAAAGGGTATACCACATATACTTGGCGGCCTTTTTTAACCTCTTCTTCCATGAATTGAAAGACCGGCAATCTCGCTGCATCCGACCGATGGACCGTTTTGATGAGTTTCCTTCCGGGAGGCATTTCGTCGATAACACTCACATCCAAATCTCCGTATGCCGTCATGGCCAAGGTCCTTGGAATCGGCGTTGCGGTCATGACAAGCACGTGAGGTGGCGGATCGGCCTTGGCCCACAACTTACTCCGCTGGGCAACCCCAAAACGGTGTTGCTCATCAATAATCGCAAGCCCCAAACTTTTGAAGATCACTTTAGGTTCGATGAGTGCATGGGTTCCAATAAGAATGTTCACTTCACCAGATTGCAACCCTTCTAAAATTGGTTTCCTGTCGGACTTTTTCACAGACCCCGTCAGCAACTCAATGCGAATGGGCAACCCTTCCAATGCTTCTTTGAATGAAACCAAATGCTGATTCGCCAGTATCTCCGTTGGAGCCATCACACAGGCCTGGTAACCGTTGTCCAAGGCCAAAAGCGCAGTTAACAATGCCACCATCGTCTTCCCACTTCCTACATCACCCTGAAGCAAGCGATTCATGTGCCACCCCGTATTGACATCGATCCGAATCTCCCGCATCACCCGTTTTTGTGCTCCTGTCAATTCAAACGTCAAATGGTTAGCGTAGAATGTATTGAACAATGAACCGACGTCGGAAAACCGAACCCCAGGAAGCTCTTGTGTTTGCTCCTTCTTTCGTTGTAAAAGCGAAAGCTGCAGAAACAGCAATTCCTCAAACTTCAGACGGTTCCTTGCAGCACTCGCTTCTTCGGGTGATTTCGGTGCGTGAACCTTGCAAAAAGCAGCTTCACGGCCCGGCATCTTGAGCTCATTCAACAATTCTTGAGGGAGGACCTCTGCAACCGTGAATTCAGGATGTCCGATCCAGCTTCGAATCAACCGTGCGATTCCCGCTGAAGACATGCCACGATTGGTCAATTTTTCGGTTGTGCGATACACTGGCTGCAATCCCAATCCCTGGCGGCGTTCAAAAGCAGACTCCAGCTCCACCTCAGGATGCGAAATATTCCATTTCCCTTGATACGCTGTTGGCTTCCCAAAAACCACCACTTTTTGCTGCACTGGAATCTGCGATGCAATCCATTTAGCTCCTTTGAACCACACCAATTCCAACGATCCGCTTTCGTCCTGAAAGCGTGCCACTAAACGTGATCCGCGTTTGGAACCCACCTGCTGAATGCCTGTTATGACTCCTTTAAACTGCAGCGATGCAACGTCCGAAACGATTTCAGAGACTTTCGCAAACTTCGATCGATCCTCGTAGCGAAAAGGGAGATATTCCAGTAAATCACCTGCAGCATGAATACCCAACTCCACGCGCAACCATTCGGCGCGCTTGGGGCCCACTCCTTTGACATATTCAATGGGGGTTTCGAGGGTCAGTACCTGCATGATCTGATGAACAAATGAACCGACAACAAGGTCGGTTGGCTCAGGGTGAAAAACAACAAAGCCCTCCGAAGAGGGCTTTGAAATATCTTAGCGCTGCACGAAAGCTTAATAACCGTTGGCTAACATCCGTACAGGATTCTCTAAAAATGCTTTGAAGTCTTGTAAGAAAGAAGCCCCTGAAGCTCCATCCACAACGCGGTGGTCGCAACTGAGCGTGACTTTCATGACATGGCCTGGAACAACCGCCCCATCTCGTACAACGGGCACAGCGTTGATTCCACCAATGGCTAAAATGCACGCATCAGGAGCGTTGATGATTGCCGTAAACTCATCAATACCAAACATGCCCAAATTCGAAATGGTAAAGGTGTTCCCTTCCCAGTCACTTGGCTGTAGTTTTTTATCCTTGGCCTTGCCGGCAAAATCACGGACTTCTGCCCCTATTTGAGACAAGCGTTTTCCGTCTGCATGGCGCACAACGGGTACGAGCAATCCGTCCTCTACAGCAACAGCCACACCGATATGAACATGCTCGTTGTATCGAATGCGATCTTCCAACCAGCTGCTATTCACAGCGGGGTGTTTTTTCAAAGCAAGTGCAGCCGCTTTCACGACCATGTCATTAAAACTAATTTTGACCTCTCCGGCGTCATTGATTGACTTACGAGCATCCATGGCTGTATCCATTTCGATACTCACCGTCAGATAAAAGTGAGGCGCCGAAAACTTGCTCTCCGCCAAACGGCGCGCAATGGTTTTCCGCATTTGACTGACTCCTACCTCTGTGAATCGTTCAACCCCTGGCGCGGCTGAATTCGATCCATTAAAGGCTTCTACATCGCGCTTTACAATCCGACCAGAATCCCCTGAACCGGGGATTTGCGAGACATTAATGCCGCGTTCTTCCGCCAACTTCCGAGCCAATGGCGACGCTTTTAAACGACCCGTATTGGCAGAAACTGGAGCTGGAGCTGCCACAGGGGTTACGCTAGCGGCAACAGAAGCCACTGGTGCGGGTGCAGGATTTGGTGCCGGTGCCGGTGCCGGTGCCGGTGCCGGTGCCGACTTTTCTTCAGCGACTGGAGCTGCCTCAAGGGCAGACTCGAGCAACGCAGAGATGTCTTCTCCTTTCTCACCCAAAATGCACAGCAAGCTGTCCACTGGAGCCGCTCCACCCTGTTCTACTCCGATGTGCAATAACACACCATCGAAGAAGGACTCGAATTCCATGGTTGCTTTATCGGTCTCAATCTCGGCGAGAAGCTCCCCGTTTTCGACCTCATCTCCTACTTTTTTCAGCCATGAAGCGACGACCCCCTCGGTCATCGTGTCGCTCAATTTCGGCATGCGTATAATCTCAGCCATGGTTCCGAATGATTCGTTGTGATTCGCTGGTCAATCTTTTACGAAAGGATAATCCTCCGTCTTGTAAACGTCCTCGTACAATTCTCGCGCATCAGGATAAGGACTCTCCTCTGCGAAAACGATGGCCTCTTCCACTTGAGCTTTCACCTCCTTCTCCACTTGTTTCAGTTCCTCTTCTGAGTTCCATCCCCGCTCGAGGATGGTGTTGCGCACATGAAGAATGGGGTCCTTGTCCTGGTATTCATACAACTCATCCTTCGTTCGATACTTCTGTGGATCAGACATCGAGTGCCCCTTGTATCGATAGGTTTGGATATCCAACAGCGTTGGGCCCTCGCCTGCTCGACCTCGGTCTGCAGCTCGCTTTACGGCGGCACAAACGAGTTCTGGGCTCATCCCATCCACTGTTTCCGCTGGCATGCGGTAACTCGCGCCGAGCATCTCCAATTCCGTCACGTTTGTCGTGCGCTCAACAGAGGTGCCCATGGCATATTTGTTGTTCTCTACGATAAAGATGACGGGGAGCTTCCAAAGCATCGCCATGTTAAACGTCTCGTGCAAAATTCCCTGTCGAGCAGCACCGTCTCCAAAAAAGCACATGGTAACGTGGTCTTCGTTGCGGTATTTGTCCGCAAAAGCAATGCCTGCTCCGAGTCCAATCTGACCTCCTACAATGCCATGTCCTCCGAAAAGATTGCGCTCTTTATCGAACATATGCATGGACCCTCCTTTCCCTTTGCTCGTTCCGGTTTTCCTCCCGTATAGCTCAGCCATCACAAACTTGGGGTCCGTTCCAAGAGACAATGGATGCGCATGATCGCGATAAGCTGTGACCATACGATCGCTTGGACGAACAGCTTCTGAGATTCCTGCTAGGATAGCCTCTTGTCCAATGTACAAATGGCAAAAACCGCCAAATTTTTGTTGGATATACAGCTGTCCGCAACGTTCCTCAAACTTTCACATGAGATACATATCGCGAAACCAGCGCTGATACACCTCTTTATTGTGCTCAACAGCACCGCCTTTTGATGCAACTTCTCCGTCCTTCTTCTTTGTGGAATTCTTGGGAGAAACCGCCTTGCTTGGTCGCTTTGCTTGCGTTGTAATCGCCATGACTATTCAATTCTGTAACAACAAATATAACGGGCGATTTAGATGAATCATCCGAATAGAATAGCAAACCGCAAGAAACATTGCGACTCGTGTACATTGGACACCATATCTTCGCGCCTTCTAAACCTCGAATTCGCCCGCAAACGTGCATGAACATTCACTTTGTTAAACCATTCAAGCAGAATGTCGTCTTCAAATAGGAATGGTTAACTTTAGCCTCTTGAACCTGCCTGAATCTCTTTCTCAATTAAAACCCATTGGCTTAGAAGCAATGGAGGGTGCGGAGCTTATGAACCGACTGGATCAAAAGTTTCTCGTGCTTTCGGACTGGATTCCAGAATTGGTGCAGCAGTGCAGCGACCATTATTCCATCTTAGAGGTCAATGGAGAGCGGATTACACAATACGAGAATCAATTTATAGAAACTCCAACGCGTGACTCGTTTGAGAATCATGTGCGCGGCAGAAAAAATCGATTCAAAGCGCGCATTCGTCGCTACGGATCGAATGGAATCTCATTTCTCGAAGTCAAGCATAAGACGGTTCATGGCAGAACGTTGAAAGACCGCATTCTCCGTTCAAAGGAAAAACCCTGGAATTCCCCCCTTAACGGCGAAGAGCGAAGCTTCTTGAATGCGCTTTACCCATATGAACAGGGAGAACTGACTTCCACGAAATGTTCTTTCAATCGCTGCACTCTCGTGTCTATTAAGCGTCAAGAACGCGTCACCATCGATTCGAACATTGAGTTCCATTCCGATGAAACGAGTCAGGCCCTTCGAGGATTGGCCATATTAGAAGTCAAACAAATCCGCATCGACCGACTGTCTCCCATTCACAAAGCTCTAAAAAGCTTTACAGGATACCCACCGCCTTTAGGCAGATCGACAAGTCTATCCAAGTATGTCATTGGCATGCTACTTTTAAATCCCGAGTTGCCCACACGATCATATCGTTCCGTTTTACGGAGTATCCGAGGGCTAATTGATTATAAATCCACGAGATGAACGAAATGCTCTCTTCTTTTTTGATTGCCTTTGCAGGCAACTTACTTTCTAGCCTTGTGCTCATATTGGGTGTTTACCACCAAGTCTCCAAGCGTCGAGATTACGTCTTTACATTCATTTTGGTGAGCACTGCGATCTTCTTGCTCTGCAATTTGCTCATGGGAGTCGAAATAGACATGGCTTTTGCTCTGGGCTTGTTTGCCATCTTTGGAATCATTCGCTATCGAACAGATTCCATTCCTATTCGAGAGATGACCTATCTCTTTATTGTCATTGCTTTGGCCGTTCTCAATGCTTTAGCGCCCGGATCCACATCATTCCTATTGATTGTCGCCGCGAATGTCTTGGTGTGGATTTTAACGCTCGTTTTAGACCGCATTTGGTCCATCCGCCATGTTGCTACCAAGGTCGTTGTTTACGATCGCGTAGACCTGCTACATGAGGGGAAACGCGCTGAATTAATCCGCGATCTCGAGACACGAACAGGCGTTGAAATCGTGCGCATTGAGATTGGGAAAGTGGATCTCTTGCGGGATACAGCGGTCATCAAAGTCCACTTCGACGGGGACAAGCAGCCCGGCCATTTTGAAGGTGGAGCGAGTGAAGGATAAGAAGGGCTACAACCTCAATCCTTAAGACTCAATCTTCTGAATCAAGACTACGGCGTGCGCGCTCACGCCTTCTTCAGTCCCAACAAAACCGAGCTTTTCGGTTGTCGTAGCCTTGATGCTGACTTGGTGCATTTCGACCCCTAATAAACCCGAAATGCACTGCCTCATCTCCTTGATGTGAGGAGACACTTTTGGAAGTTGCAAACACAACGTGCAATCCAAATTCCCCAGCTCCCATCCCCGATCTGTAATCAAATCATAGGTTCTTTGAAGCAGCTTCTTAGAGTCGATGCCTTTGTATGCCGGGTCTGTGTCTGGAAAGTGATAGCCTATGTCTCGTAAGGCGAGTGCGCCCAACAAGGCATCACATATTACATGCAATACCACGTCCGCATCACTATGGCCATGCGCCCCTTTCGTATGTGGAACTTGGATTCCTCCCAACCAGAAGGGGTGGCCTTCTTTTAGCTCGTGTACGTCATATCCGTAACCGATTCGAAATGCCATGATCCTGCGCTGCTTGACTTAATCCTCCGAATCTCCGCTGGAATTAACCAGGTCAGAGAACTGCAAACGCAGCGTGAATCGCAGCGTGTTGGCAAGCGGATTTTGCTGACGTGTTGAAATGAGGTAACTCAAGTCAACTGTAAACACCGTGTACTTGATCCCAGCACCCAATGTGATGAATTGACGTGCACCTTTAGAATAGTGCTCATTGAAGAAGCCTGTTCGAAATGCAAAAACATCGTTGTAGAGATACTCAATTCCTCCGCCGATGTTCCATTCTCTGATCTCTTCCCTCAAAATACTTCCTTCCTCTACCGTATACGTACCGTCTTGATTGAAATTTACAATGCCAGGCGCATCGTAAAAGCTTTGCATCATGGCAGTTGCAACCCCAACGTTCGGATCATATCCACTCACAATGTTCACCCCGCTTTCTTGATCATAAATCGGACTGGTAGGAACCAACAGTTTGTTGGCATCCGCTGTAAAGGTCAAGCTGTTGTATTCATCCAACTTCATTGTCAACGCTGAGCCAAGCTTCAAGTTTGTGGGAATGAAGTCCCGATCCGCTGATTCGGAATAGCTCATCTTGGCGCCTATGTTCGAAATATTCACACCCCAATTGAACGCCGCATCACGGCCTGCAAATTTGGTTCGAGGATTGGAATAAAATGCACTGATATCAACGGCAACCGAACGTCCTGGTTTGGAGTTCGCACCCAAAACATTCGTTCCTCCTGTCAAATTCGAATTGATGAATCTTCCCGCAATTCCTCCGCTGAATTTATCACTCAGTTTCTGACTGTATCCTACATCCAAGCTAAACTCAGCAGGCTGAAAGTCCCGAATGGTCGTTCCTGTCTCATCTGTAAAGGTGATGTTACCCAAGCTAAAGTAGCGAAGAGCAGCACCCCACGCTTGTCGCTTGTTCAAGCGCTTGACACCCGAGAGGTAGGCCAAATTCATGTCGTCCACAAGAGCACGTAACCAAGGCGCATAACTCAAGCTGAATTCCACCTCATTCTCACTGAAAGCCATCTTTGCTGGATTCCAATGCAGGCTATTTGCGTCCGGCGATAGCGCTACACCCGCATCTCCTAAGGCCCCAGAACGCGAATCCGGCCCAATCATTAGGAACGGGACAGCCGTTGTGATGGTATTGAGCTGCACTTGTTGAGACACCTCTCCGGGGGTCAATTGAGCTTGAAGGCCCGAAAAACTTAAGGAAAGCAGAACAGCGACTACAGCTGCGCGGCGTGGAAAAGACAAAGTGTTGTTCAATCGCATGGCGACGTGAAAGGTAAAGCGCAAAATTAAAAAATCCATTATGGTCGCAGAACGATGATTTGGTCGGCATATTGCACGATCCCCCCGGTTTCTGTATTGAGGGTCAAACGGAAAACATAGACCCCTGCAGGCACGGCTTTGCCATCAGATCCTCCGGCAGAATTCCAACGCAACGACTCGGTGCGAAATCCTTCTTGCTCCCAAGGCTGTTCCGATCGATAAACCAATTGTCCCGAGTTCGAGAAGACCTCCAAGGTCGCAACACCCGACTGGCAGGCTTGATTGTGTTCAAGAGAAAACTGAAAGACGTCTGTTGAGGGGTTCGGATAAGCCACAACCTGGCCAAGCGCCGATTCAAAGTCGTCGTATACCTCGAATTCAATCTCCGCTTTGCCTTTGTTATTTTGAACATCCCACACCACCAACTCCAATTGATGGGGCCCTGATTCTAAATCTTCAAACGGATAGCGCACGGTTCCGCGGATGTACGTATTCAAATCGGCCGTGTAGAATCCGTTCAAAACGACACTTTCGCTTGACTCCCCATCAAGCGTGGCCTTGATATCATGACCAATTCCGACACCTGCCGCATTGATTCCTCCCTCGTCAAAAACCCGTGCCAAGAGCATGGGATGGCTATGGGTGATGCCCCCCGTGCGAAACAGCGTATCGTTCAGGAAAAGCGAAACAGTCGGGGGAGTTTCATCAAGGGTGAATTCATCATTGACGCCCCCAATAACAAAAGCTTGAGAAGCTCCGTGTGCATCCGTACTATCAGAAACAGCATAGCAACTAATTCGGCCTTCAGCAAAAGAAAAATCGATGTCCCTTGGTACGACAAATTCGAAAGCAAAGACGCCGGCCTCAACGCTAGCTACCCCTTGGTGTAGTACGTTTCGGAATACTTCAAAAACATGCGGATTGGGGCCATTGTCATTGTTAAGCGAGGTGATTTGAGACGGTTTGTCAAAAACCTTAACGTAAACCAATCCGTCAAATTCAGGCATTAAAGCTCCGATCTCATCGCGAACCGTTCCTTCTACCAAAACAACATCCAAAGCTTTTATCGTGTCTGGAAGAGATTCTATCACCACATTTTTACGCGGGTAGTTCAGACGAAGCGCAACATCTCCTAACAGGGTGAAGTTCCGTTTATTCGAGGTGTTCGATACTTGGGGGTCGTTTTTCGTGACACGCGCTATATCTCCCAACCTCAACGGCTCAGATTCCGTGTCTTGCAGTGCAATGTCATAAAACGCCCGATTTAACTGCTGATTCGAACCACTGAACACAACGCGTGTGGTCGTGAGCATGGCGATGGCACCCCCCGAAGGATTCATGACCATCATTTCACCAGCAGATTCAACACCTGGGTCATCAAACCGAGCCAATTCACAGGTCGCCGTCATAAAGAGCGGCATGTTGGTCATGTTGTCCCACTCTTGGATGGTCGTCGTATTGAGAACACGCTCATGAGACCACCCCCGCTCACCACCATGACCGATGTAATTCATGATCAACGCCCCCTCGCTGACCTGGCGATCAATGAATTCCTGGGCATCCGGATACCGTTCCCCACCCGGGGTACTCCACTGCGGATATGCGTCTAAGTATATTTTATTGACATCGTATTCCGGGTGATTCTCCGCAAGGGTATTTCCATGCTCATCCGAATTCACCATGTGCTCATCTTCGGTCGGCCCACCATTGCCATCCATGTCATCCGCAACAAAACAAATGACATTCCTCCAAGAGCCTGAAGAGCTCGCGTTCACATCTTCGCAATCCAGTCCTGGCAAGACTGGTTGGGAGCGCTTCATATACGCTTCGACTTTGTCCACCATTGCATCCGCTTCAGCAATGCTAGAGCAAGGAATACGACCAACACCAATGGCCATCTTATCGCCAATGCCCTCACCGTATTCATCCTTCAAAAAACCAAAGAAATCATCACTCACATAGCTTCCCGTTGGGCTCAAGGAATTTTCGCTCTGATACGTGATTACAAACGGAGATTGCATCAAGTTTACCCGATTCGCAAACGTCCCATCTCCCATGATCTGCAAATACTTCGGCGGGGCTACATCATTTTGAAGCGCCCGGTCACGCAACATCATCATCAACATTTTCACCGCTGTTGGATCTGTGTTTCCGCTTGAAAACGCATCGAATACAGCGCGTTGGGTGGTAACCAAAACACTCAACCCCTCTTCTGCATGCAGTTGCGCTAAACGCTCAGCTGCGGGTAAATAATCAGCACGTGTAATGACAACCAAATCCGCTTGCTCCACTCCATGCAAATCCAACGGTTTCACAGACCCCTGGAAATCAGGCGTCTTAAAATTGTACCCCGTGAACAACGCAAAGCGCCTTGGCTCATCCGCCAGTGAACGGAAGACCGCTTCGCCAGACTCGGTATCGTCCCAAGTCACTCGTTTAGGCTGATTGTGCTTTGAAACATCCCAAATACCCAGGAGACTCTCTGCATTCAAGACAGTATATGCCGCCACAGCACCCTCTTCCATTGCGTCTGCGTCAAACTCCAACTGCGATTGCGCCATGCGCAATGTGCATTCCTGAGAGATTCGGAGGTAATCAAGCCATCCAATAGCGGTTGGCACAGTTGGGTCAAAAGAAACCTGCACCTGATGCTGCGCGGTCGCACCGCTGCCAGTGGGCTGTCCTAAATCAAAGTTTCCACTTGCTAGATTAGCGACATTGCTCACTGATCCGTTGCTTGTGTAAGAAGGCGATGCTTCCGCTTCGACCCCATTCACATTGAAATTAAATGTGCTCGAAGAGCCCATGGATTGGGCCGCCACCCTGAAGTCCAAACGACCGGGTGTCGTCGTGGCAAATGGGACATTAAAATTCACCACCCGAGAACTGGTGTTCTGAAAAGACTCTCCAAACCACTCGCGTCCTGAACGATTGGGGCTTTCCAATTCCAATTCATGAAAAGAGCGCATCCAAAAGGTCTCAACAACGGTATCCGGTGTCGCGGAGATTTCTCCACGATCTTGGATACGCGCTAAGGAATCCACGGATTCACTGTTCACTTCTAAAAAATACCAAGCGGAGTCACTGTACGTGTGCCGATTATGTTTCCATGTGCGTGCATTCGTGCCTTGTGTCCAAGTGTCTGGACCCTTCCCATAAAAAAACAAGGCGTCGTCTACATTCCACATTCCGTCGTCTTCTCCCTCAAACCAAATAGCCGCTGCCTCCACTCCCAATGGACGATCAACGTCGTTGTTCATCGGAAGCATCTCCCCGCCGTTGCCCCACAATCGAATCGCTCTTGGATCTAAGGTATCGGGATCAAAGCCCGCTGCGACCATCCAATTGCGATCAATTCGAAAGACACCGTCTTCAGCAATGGACAAGCGATACATATTTTCTTTCTCTAGAGGACCCTCCAACGGCCACTGTCTCTCCCGCTGCGCTCGCGGCGTGGATTCGATCGAGGAGCCCATGGCCCAATCAACCTTCACCAACCGTTCAAATACATCACGCGCCTCGACAAACCTGAAAAGCGGAGATTCAAACTGAGTGATTTTTATCGTTTCATTCAAAAAACGCCAGTGCGGTGCTGCGATCTCCTTTTTCAAAACCGATTGTTGACGAGCCGTCAGTTCGTTCGTCGGAACTTCAACCCACGTTTCTGAATCGACTAGCCGCTCCATCCCTTCATCAAATCCAGGCAATTCCGCCTCCCACACAACCCAAGGAATCTCATCAAGCCAAAACCCATCACGAGGAGCCCACTTGCCCACAGGAGCATAGTCTGAGCCCATCGGCAACCAATCAACCTCCCAAACGCCTTCAGCCACATTGCTCTGATTTAGAGACTGCGCACTCACCGTGCCCACGCCCACACTCAAAACAACCAATAAACAGCTAACTCCAGCTAAAACAGACTTTAAAAACACGTCTATTTCACGAATGGGCACTCCAAAAACAACTGCCATTTTAAATGATTTCATTCCGTGCCGCAAAGTTGGTTAAAAAAAAGATGCAACGTAAAGCTCCAAACGTGCGTTAAAGATGAAAACGTATGCTCGAAATGCAATCTCCTTGCGATGATTTTCGGGTAGGCATTGGTTTTTTTCTTATTCTTGTGAATCCTTTGGGTCTCTCTACATGAAGCAACTACTGACTATCCCCACCATTGGCATCCTGCTAATGGCGTCATTTTTGACACTGCAATCGAATACTGCGCAAGCTCAAGACCCTGAGTTTACACAGTATTTCGCTAACCCGCTCTATCTCAATCCTGCTTTTGCGGGATCTGCTCGCTGCCCACGTCTCACGATGTCGTACCGCAACCAGTGGCCCGCCATGAGTGGCTCGTATGTCACGACAGCGGCAGCTTATGACCAGCATGTCGAAACACTTTCCGGTGGTTTGGGCTTCATTGTGATGAACGACCAAGCGGGACGTGGCACACTCAGCACGACTACCGCCAGCGGTATTTATAGTTACCAGCAAGCAGTTACCCGGAAACTCTCCATAAAAGCAGCCATGCAGGTCACCTACATGCAGAAAGCATTGGATTGGGACCGCTTGACTTTTGGGGACATGATTGACCCGCGACGTGGATTCATCTACAACACTCAGGACATTCCACGTGGAGGAATGGTTCGTACGGTAGATTTCAGCTCTGGTATCATTGGTTTTACGGACCGATTTTATTTCGGGGGTGCCGTGCATCACCTCAATGAACCCAATGAATCTTTGGTCGTTGGAACAAGTCGTTTGCCCATGAAGTATACC
>MDSY01112532.1_pt1 | contig 28680 bp, 40 predicted proteins | sample 811131 | NCBI WGS metagenome assembly MDSY01 (sample SAMN05326643, study PRJNA326480) | marine metagenome | isolation source: seawater | place: Atlantic Ocean: South West | collected 2010
TAGAAAAAATTGATCATGGTTTTGTGAGATAGTAGGTAGGTATTATAAAGAAGTAATGATGGAAGAAATTTTGAAAGAATTGAATTTATTAAAGGAGCGTGTAAATAGTCTTGAGAAAGAAAGATTATTGGAAGATCGAGAAATAACAAATAATATAACAAATAATAAAGAAACAAAAAAAGAAAAAAGCACTATTCCAATGCCATGGACAGGTGTAATAAATAATGATCTATGTCGAGGTTTACGTGTAAATTACGGGTTATATACACAATGTGAAAACACTTTCACCAAAGATTCCACATTTTGTAAAACATGTCTCAATCAAGGTACAAAAAATGGTTCCAATAAACCTAACTCCGGTACTGTTGATGATCGTCTTTGTCAACCTATCATGAACTATCGTGATAAAAAATCTGGTAAAACACCCACACCTTGGTGTCAAGTTATCAAAAAACTCAATATCTCTATGGATGAAGCAATCAATCAAGCCAGAGAAATGAATATTACCATCTCACCTGAACAACTTGCTGATTCCGAAAAAAAAAGAGGTAGACCTAAAAAAAATATTACTAATGTTTCCGATACTGACTCCGAAGAAGGGGGTGTGGGGGATGTATCCCCCAAAAAGAAAAGAGGTAGACCAAAAAAAGAAAAGAAACCTATGGAAACCGTTGCCGGTGATGATTTAATCGCTAATATTATTAGAAATTTGGGACCAGAACCAGCCGTACCAGAGAATGGCGAAAATTTATCAGATGAATTAGAAGAAGATAAGATAGATTCAGATGATGAAGATGAACCAACCGAAGTAAAGAAATTAACAATTGATAATATAGATTATCTTGTAGACAGAGAGAACACAGTTTATGATATGGAGACTCAGGAAGAAATAGGGTATTATGATCAAGAGACAAATTCGATCATTAAAGATGGATTGTAAATTTAGTATTGTAATTTAATTTAATTTAATTTAATTAAGATTTTTTTTATAACCGATAAATCAAAATCCCACTCATTTCTGGATATCTATTAATTAGATGAAATACTTAAATGCATATAAAATACTTTTTCATTACATATACCACATATTACCGTAAAAGTTAGATTGCATAGTATCAAAATTCTTAGAGAGATTCCAATTCAAAGACTCTGCCACGTCAGAATGCACTATACATAATTTTAAAAAAAATAAAATATTTAGTAAATTATATGCCAGTAAGTATACCTACTTATTTAGCTCTTCGTTTTGTTACCAACAACTCTCTAAAGCAACGCATAAACTTTTTACAAAATTCATATAAATTTCAAGTAACAGGATTTTCTATTTTTTCTGTTGCAAATATGGATAAATTCGCTATTACAAAGTCTATGCCCCTGTTAATGTCTGTACCTTTATAGAGAGATTAATAATATATCAAATTTATTTAAAGAGAATAGAAAAAATATAACATAAACATGGGACGTAATTCACAGTTGAAACTGTACAATGTTAAGAACATGCTTACACAAGATAGTTATATTCGTGGTTCACCAGAAACAAAATGTAAATTGTTGTATAAAGTTGCTGGAGTTCTTGGCAGAAACAATTCTTTAAAACACATGAACAGCGCAATTGGATATTACACTAAGATATATGATATGATGTGTTATTCATATGGTGAAGGTCATCCGCGTTCATATAATGCACTATTGAGAATAGTTGAATTACAGAAAAGAATTGACAATTACAAAACAAAATTAAAACAAACAAAAAATAAATAGTTCAAAATATGTTATATTTTTTTTATAATCTATTTTGATTGAAATACTTATTGTAACCGATAAATCAAAATCCTACTCATTTCTGGATATCTATTAAATGGCTTAAAGATAGGCTGCATGTCTCAGATACGAATGCTTGCAGACATGTTTTTACTTTATATATGTTAGATTCTATGGTATACTTATCTCTCTATACTTTTTTAAATGAACCTCTTAAGAATATGGGGAAATACTATGATTTCTTATAAGTACAACTATGTTTTTTAAAAAGATACTAATATATATTATGTCATTTTATGTATATTTGTTAGAAAGTACCAGTCATGCAACTTACGTAGGAGCGACTGTCGACTTAGATAGAAGACTTCGGCAACATAACAAAGAAATAAAAGGTGGGGCTGTAGCTACAAGCAATAAGGTAATGAAAGGGGAAGAATGGAGACGTGTTTGTCATATAGAAGGATTTCCGACTTGGAATGAAGCTTTGAAATTTGAATGGGCTTGGAAATTTTATTCACGAAAGTTACCTAAGAAAATGTTTCCGTTGGACAGACGAACTGAAGCTCTAAAAACATTAATGAATTTAGAGAGACCAACAAGCAAGGCATTAGCTTTTTCAGAATGGGAAACTCCAATTCAAGTTATCTGGGAATGAAAAAAAGGAACTGAAAAAAAGGCTCCAAATAAAATTGAAAATGGTTTTTATATTTAAGTATTTTAAAAAGAAATTATGTTAAAGATTCAGTACACTCAGCCTAAGGGGGCAATTATTGTTTCCAAAATGTTATCATACACTGATATGATAAAGAATTTTGATTTGCAATATAATATAAATATACATAAATATGATAGGTATAATTCAGTTGTGTATAATGTTCCCTATATGTCGTGTGACGATCCTAACCATAGTCAGAAATAAAATTACTTACATATTTAAAAAAACAAATATATATTAAAAGAACTTAAACCCATCGGTGCTTCTCAGCTGAAGAATGCAAGCTATCATAACCCTTATACTTAGATTACATGGTGTATAATTTGTACATTTTTTTTCAAGAGAAAAAATATACACTTTATACATTAGTTAGATTGGATATGTTATGGATTATAATCATTTTGTTCACATATTAGTCCTACAAATATTATCATAATTATTACCAAACCAATTAATAGTGAAACCATATTCTTTATATTACTATATTACTATATTACACATAGTTAAAGAAAACTATATCAATTTTTTTTCACAGAATACTTACATAATTATGGCCATTTTTTTGTAACCGATAACTCAAAATCCCACCCATTTCTGGATATCTATTAAAGGGCTTAAAGACACGGGCGCCAATTTTGCCTTGAATGCATGCTATCATAGCCGTTGAAATAGATCCGTTAGATTGAATGGTATATAGCCCTATTTTCATTAAAAAATAATTAATTAAATGTTAATAATAAAAATTCTACATACACTCCGATATTGTATTAAAGGCATCTGAGCTAATACCACGACAAATATGAATCTCATCAAATTCTTCACGACAGCAAGGACAATTAAACTGTTTTCTTTTAACAATTTCAGATGTACAATCGACACAAACAATATGTTTACATTTTAACGCTAAACCAGTCTTAGATGGATTATCATAAGAATCAAGGCAAATAGGACATGCATCACTACCATAGCAGTCGTCGATATTATCTATCATTTTCAGTTTGATTGGTTTTTTCGATTGTGGTAAATTTAATGTTCGTCGTTCATCAACCTCGCGTTGAAGTCTTCTTGACCAATTTTGAATTTGTTGTATTGAATGATCGATTGCTGCATCTCTTGTTTGTTGTTCCTCAGTTATCATGTCAACCATAATAGCTCGTTGAGCTTGTTGTCTTTGAACATGTTCGGCTTGTCGTCTTTGAGCTTCAGCTTGTCGTCTCTGTCGTCGTCTCTCTTGCTGCTCGCGCTCCATTTGCCTTATTCTTTCTCGATATGCGATTGCGACTGTGGTAGGACTTGATGATGAATCAGGGGGACTATCGGGTGGTGTTTGAGGTTGGAAAACTTGTGATTGTTGTTCTCGAACACGTCGTCTATTCTCTGCTGCTGATGGACATGTTCGGACATTATGTCCCATCATATTACAGAAACTGCAAGGCATATTAGAAATTACTTATAGTATAGTCTTAGCTTGTTATATTGGAACTACTTTTTTGTAAAAACTTGTTTCAATTTTTTTAATTGTCACATATAAAGTAAATAATAACAAATTTTTTTTTTATTATTTATTTCCATTGTGTTTTTTATATAATGCAGCCGATTGATTTTCGGCTTGAAACATTTCCATACAAACTTTTTTTTTACATTTATTGCAGTCAGGATCGTCATTTATAGTGACATACTCACAATAACGGCATATATAATAATTGAATACACAATCAAATTCTTCATTATCATCATCATCATCATCATCATCATCCCAATCGTCGCATTTATATCCTTCTTGTTTAAATTCTTCAGTTAAATCATCAATACAAGGTACACAAACGGTAATTTCTTCACTTGGATTTTTCCGATCTCCTTTATACAAACAATATATATTGCAGTTCCAACAATCAATTTTTTCACTACAGTTATCACATACTACATATCTGTTTTCAAATTCTCTATAGTCTGGTTTGATTAGTTTAAGACTTTGTTTTCCTTCTTTATCTTCCCAATAACAATTATTACACCTTATATCTTTATCTATACTTCCATCTCTGTATCTATCTAATTCGGTATTACACTCGTTGCATTTATTTGTTTCTTCTTCGCTTTCTTCTTCTTCTTCTTCTTCTTCTTCACTTTCTTCTTCATCACTCTCGTCACATGCATTTTGACAAATATACTGCCCAGTCCCTTTCATTTGAACAATATTTTTTGTCTTTCCACACAAATCACATTCAGCACTTTGATTATTTGGTTCTTCTTCTATAAATAAAATATCACCAACTCCATCATCATTAAAATACCCGATACACAGACTACATTTCTGCCATTGTCCTTCTTCATAACTTTCTTCTGTGTCCTTATCAAAATCCCAGTCAGGAGGAAATCGTCTACAATCCATATTTTCACATAACTGATTGTTTTCTTCATTATCATTATCTGTCATTTGCACATATAATTCACTCATGATAATTAACATTGTTTATTACTGTTTAAATATGTTTTAACAAGTGTTCATCTATAAAACACAAAAAAAACAGGGCGTCCCCTGCGATTATTTTTATTTGTGCCTATTAAATTCATCCGGAACAATTCTAAAACCGAATAATAGCATTGTTATTTCTATGAAAATATAAACTCATTATATTATAAACTTGAGGTGGCCAAGCCCCAAATCAATACTATAAATCATCTATATTAACATTAATAACTTACAAACACAACGGGATAACAACAATACATTGCCACTTATACCATAGAATGGTGGGATACTATTTATTGTCTCCGATCGATTTAAATACAACCAGTGAGCTTGCAAATAAATCAACTTTTTTCAGATATTCAAATTATGAATTTACCTGAGCTGTTCATTGTGTATGCACTCACTTTACATCTCTTTTTGAGATTTTTCACCAAGTAAGAAGTGATTGTCTTTCTCTCACCCTGTATATGACGAATCAGGGTTTAAAAAGTGAACCGCGCCCCAACCTACGCACGATTCTGTGACTGTCAGTTTTAATACAGTCTCCATTTCCATATATATAGTTCATTTAGCTTTTAACCCAGGACACACCACGAGGAGGCGAACTATATTATGTCCCGTACACGGAGTGGGATTCGAACCCACGAAGCTAATGCAACAGATCTTAAGTCTGTCCCCTTTGACCACTCGGGAATCCGTGTTGTGACCTTGTTAGGTCGTAAGTCGTATATACAATAAACATGGATCAATTTTTTTTATAAATTGTCTTTTGTTTGCTACTTACCTAAGCAATGAGTTCCTGCACATAGGACAAGAAGCTCTGCGACCACTTGTTGCAACTGTTGTGGTGTAACATGATAGACAAAAATCGTGACCACATTTTGTTCTAACAGGTACGAGGGTTTTGGAAAATTTCTCCAAACACACAGGACATTTTTCTTGATGTTTATCCAAATACTTGGCCCGGTAAAAATGATGTACATTTAAAATTGTCTTCATTATTGTAGTTCGTGTTGAATCGTGTTTGACTCGATTGGATGTGAGTCCTGTAGGAAGATCACGTGACCATTTTAAGTAGGAAACAATTCTGAACAAGTTCAGTCGAGACACTGAATGAAGTTCTCGTGTAATCTGTTTCTTGCCTAAGATACCATCATGTATAGTTTGACAAGCCTTATGAATTTGAAGAAAGTCTTTGCCACAGCTGTTGATCTTGTGTTTGTTAGACCCGCAATAGTGACACCTTACTGCATTATTCGACAATGATTTTGCCATTTTGGTTTAGAGTTTTCTAAGATAAAAAAAACAATCATGTAAAAAGTAAAATCAATTTTTTTAATGAGTAATAAATTGTCGAATATGACTTGGAGCGGAATAACTATATTGAATAGAATATTTTTCGTGAACTAATATATTGGATGAATCACCAGGAGGAAACTTACAATGATTTTCACAATCACATGATGAATTGATAACATTTTCATCGTGAAGATGAAGTGTTGCAAAACATGGCATAGGAGGATAATTACCTTTCATCATTCGATAGACTTTGCTAACGTATAATACGGAATGTTGAATTGACTTAGATGGCATGATAGTATGTAAAAAATAATTTTGTATATTTTAGAATCAATTTTTTTAATACTTTGTTAAAATCTCTCTGAGACACGATAATCAAAAATAATTATTTTAAGAGTAAAATGTACAATTAGAATTTTTCCGTATCTTATTAAAAATAATTATTTGAATATTAATATAATAACAGTTTATATGCCTTTTTTTATTGAGGTTGGTACTTGTGATTTTGATACATTGGATAAATTAGCTACAAATGGTTGGAAAGGAATAATGGTAGAGCCAGTAACAGAATATATAGATAAATTACCAAAACACGATAACATACATTATGAAAACATTGCAATATCAAATGTGAAGGGAAACGTGGATGTTCATTATATAGATCCAGATAAGATTAAACGCGAAAACGACAAATGGATGAAGGGTATAAGTTCAATAAATGGAGCGTCAGGGCCGTTAGATTTTAATAAACACATTGAAAGATTCAGAAATTGTAAAAAAGTAAATGTGAAAACATTGACTTTAAACGAATTGTGTGAAAAATACAGTGTAACCGAAATCGATCTTTTGAAGATAGATACAGAGGGTCATGATTTTATTGTGTTATCAACAATTGACTTGGATAAAATTAATGTAAAAACAATAAAAATCGAACATAAGCATTTAAATAAACAGTTGATTATAGATCATTTAAAGAAACATAATTACATTGTGTGGGTAGAAACAGACGATATATATGCAGTACGATAATCAAAATAGATGATTTAAGAATAAAGATGATTTAGTTAGATTTATATTTTTAGAATATAGTAAAATATAAATTAATAAAAATATATTAAAATGAACATGATAGATTCAATGACAACCTTTCGTGCAAGAAGGGTTCCCAAAAAACAAGAACCAATATATGTTGCAAAGCCAGTAGTAAAGCACATTACAGATTGTCCTATATGTATGGATCCGATAGACAATAGGAGAAATGTTATTATAACAAAATGTAACCATCAGTTTTGTTCAGAATGTTTGTTAAAGGAAATGAACAATAGAAATACTTGTCCTATTTGTAGGACAGTACTGAAAGAAGAAAAAAAAAAGATTAAATTATCAGATGATAATTTGCGTGAGATTGTCATGCGTAATCTATCGTATATGCCTGATGATCATCTAAATATTGTTAAAAATATTTTACCTTTATTAAAGGCATCAAAGATTCCTGATTTATTTGAAGAAAATGTAAATTTAATTAATGAATTACAGCAAATAGAAGAGAATTTAACAACAACAATAAATTTATTTGGCTATTATTTAGCAAGTGATTTACGTGATATTACTGAAACTGATGAATCATAACAACAATTTATCTAATTCGTCTTTATTTGACTCTGACATTTTATAACCATGGCAATATAAACCACGATAATTAATATGTTTTCTTTGAAGAGTATCAGTCATTGCTGCTTCTGCCTCTTTATCATGAAGCCATGTAGTTGGTTTAATCTCGAATGATGGTCTTACAGAATCTAAGAATGGATATTTTTTAAAACCACCGTCAAAAGAGAATTTTTTTCTATATTTCCTAAATAACCCTCCGGTTAGAAATGGAATATGAGAACTGGCAATACAACAATCTATTACATCTTCAAGTTGTTTGAATTCACAATATAATTCTTTTTTCAAACATATTATTTTATCCAAAACGCTAACACCAATAACGAGCCGATCTAAATCAAAATCACTTTCATTATAATTGGACAATATAGTGTCTTTTAATAAATATTCTATTTTTTGAATAGAATTTGCACTGTAATAATCTATATTGAATATATTATCTATAAATTTATCATCATCGCCTTTAAAAACCATAAATAAAGCGTTCCAAGCTCCTGCAGATGCCCCTGAAAATATATAATCTGACAAATCATAGTTTTCTTTTAAATATTTACCTACACCCAGTGAATAAAATCCACGAAGTCCTCCTGGATGAATGTTGATAAGTTTTTTATTTTTATAGTTTGTAACTGTATTACAATATAATTTTTGATTGTTGTTATTTACATTTAGTTTATACATAAAAACATTACCAAAATTCAGAAATATAAAGAACAAAAATAATGTATTCATTTTATATATAATAATATTATGTTTTGTAAATTAAACGCGGGTTTATTTATTGTTTTTCTAACAGCAGCTATCTACATTCATGTAGGTGTAGATAAAGATCAGTTAATAACTCCGTATGTTCAACAATTATTTGAGCATCAACAAATACGTTATTATAAGATTGTAAATGAGCGAAGAAATATTTATTTCAGAGGATTGTTTCTGGGATTAATATTATCTTTAATATTAATTTTGTATAATTATTATATTTTACGTAATAAGTTAGGTCGCATGTCAATGTTATTTATGGTTGGTTCATTGTCTTTGGTAACACAATATTTTTATTATATATTATCACCTAAATCGGATTATATGATATTACATTTGGAGACGGTAAAGCAGAAAAAGTTGTGGTTAAATATTTATAGAACAATGACAATTAAATATCATGTTGGTTTATTGTTAGGATTAATAGCCTCTCTATTTTTATCAAATTCATTTAAGTGTGATTAATATAGATGATATAAAAATAATTTAAATGAATTGCTACAGACTAAGATATACATGCTTTTAAAACTATTTATATTTTCATTTCTTTCATTACCATTTAAAAATGTTAGAATTGAGCAAACAGATGTTGATTTTAATAATGCATTAAATAGTGTGGTTACTACTGTTGGAGCGCTTGGTTATTTTGTGCCAAAATTACTAAGAAATAATGAGATTTGTAAAACGGACGATGATTGTCCGTTAATAATGAGATGCTGTGAAATTGGTATTAAAAAATATTGTTGTACACCTAATAATTTTGTAAAAATGAGTCTGGCTTTCCAGGATCAAGAAATACAACCAGAAAAGGAATAAAAATAAAGAAAGATGATTAAAGAAAGATGACTAAAGAAAAAATTAATAAATAGTAAATAGGAAATTATTTATTAATTGGTTTATTTTCTGGTATGTTTATTTTTTCTACGTTTTACACGTTTTGATTTTTTTGCCTTTCTTGTTTTTCTTTTATTTTGTCTGTATTTATCGCCTTTTCGCGTACCAGCTACATGAGTAGGAACGGATGGAAGCATATGTAATTGATATTGAGTGTCTCTATCATCGAGTATATCTTTAAGTTTTCTTAAACGAAATGTAGCATTAGCTTGAAATATAATATCATTATCCTTCCAATGAGTTGGAATATATGTATTAGTACCACCAAGACTTTTCAAATAATCTCTTGATATATTCAGTTTTTTTTTAGATTCTATATTTTGTTTTTGTATATTTTTAAATAAAGTTTCGGTTTCTTTTTCTTTTTTGAATGCTTCTTTATCTTTTTTACTTTTACGAAGCATAACAGCTAAATTATTTAAATTATCCCATTCTTCTGGATTGCGATATTTGTTGATTTTTTCAGGAGCGTATCCGGATTTTTCTAATGTTCGTATATCAGCCTGAGCTTGTGATGCTTTTGCATGTTGACGATTCTCTCGAATAATACGCATATTTTCTTGATCTTTTAATTTTTCTTGGTTTTCTAATTCTTTTCTTTTTTTTGATTTAAACATATTTGATAAACGATTCATTATATTATATTATTGGAAAATAATTATGTAGGTTGTGGATGAGTCCAGTTTTGTGATGGTTGTATTTCTCCGGCAATCATTAAAATCTCATTATATACGTTAACAAATTCGTTGTAAGAACGTTTTCCATATACTTGAATACTTTCGTCTGAATAAAATCGATTATGCATAAGTGGCTTAATGTGATTATAGTAGGGATATTCTTCGGCTATTTCATTAGCGTAAAAACCAATCTCGTTTGTAGTGTTAATATCTGCACCATATTGAATTAGTAAACGAATAACTTGTGGATTTGTATTCCATAAACAACTACATGTTAAGGCATTAATAGAGTTAGAATGTACGTGATGATCATTAGACACAAAAACTTCTAAATTGGAGATACTATAATTAATTATAAATTCACAAACAATAGAGCCGTGAACATCATAAATGTTTTCAAGAAACTCGCGTAAATATGTAATATCCTTAAACATAATTATGATGTGGAGACAAACAACTAATTTCATGGATTCCGATGTGCAGGGGTTAATAATATTTTGAATAATCTTTAATGGTGTTTGAGTAAGGTGTTCAAAATCTGGTATGTTTTCTATAATCATAGATTTTGCATCAACATTTGAAATAATAGATGTCATGGTATATTGTAGTAAAAATATTTAATTAAATAAACTTTCAATTTTATTTAAAATGTGTTTAAAACCAAATTAATTATTATTTAATTAATTTAGTTAAATCTTCAAAGCTAACTGAATATAATTAAAACGTATATAAAGAGATGCCACTAATGTAGTATGTGTATATAGTAATATGTGTTCTTGTAGCTCAGTTGGTTAGAGCATCGGTCTTATGAGCCGAAGGTCTGCGGTTCGAGCCCGCATTTGAACAACTAATAGGATTGTTACAGCAATTATTAATGAATAGTCAACCTTACAATCCTGCAAAAAAAAAGCATCTATGTCCGAGTGGTCCAAGGAGCCAGACTTAAGACCTGGTAGCGTAAGCTGCGTGGGTTCGAACCCCACTGGATGCATTTATGGGCGTCTAGCTCAAATGGTAGAGCGCATGCTTAGCATGCATGAGGTACTGGGATCGATGCCCAGGTCGTCCATTATTTTTTAAAATAATAAAATAAAAATCATTATTATAACAAATGTTTTATTTACCAAATGAAATAGTAGGTCATATTTTTTCTTTTGATTCTACATTTCATGATTATTTTAAAAGAAAAATTTTAAGACAATTAAAAAATCAAGTTTTTTTCTGCAGGCATAAATCTATTTATTGTAAATTAGATTTAAGCAATTAGTGTTGCTATAGCTCAGTTGGGAGAGCGCAAGACTGAAGATCTTGAGGTCATCGGTTCGATCCCGATTGGCGACATTACATATGGCAGCTTGGCGGAGTGGTTAACGCGGTGCCCTGCTAAGGCATTGCCTTATAGGCGCGCAGGTTCGAATCCTGCAGCTGTCGTAGTTTGGGGCTGTAGCTCAAATGGTAGAGCGCTCGCTTTGCATGCGAGAGGTACTGGGATCGATGCCCAGCTGCTCCAAATGGTCCCATAGTGTAATGGCTATCACTCGGGGTTTTGATTCCCGCGATCTGGGTTCGATTCCCAGTGGGACCTGGGGACAGAGACCGACCCTTGGGTAATACCCAGAAGTCTCATGGGAAATGGAGAGACAGAACCCCAAAACAAACGGTGTCTCACAGTCTTAAGCGTGATAAGGGGAGTAAATACGGCGCATAATCTGTATTTAAGGGGGGCTTAAGATAAAAAGGTTACATTACAGCAATTGAACAAAAAATCGTATATTAAGAATTTTTTTAAAATTCATACTGTAACTTGCATAAAGAGTGTTGGAAAGAATTATATCATTAATGATTTAAAAATACGCGTATATACAGTAGATACAAAATCTACAAGTATTTTATTTTTGCTTTGTTAGCTCAGTTGGTTAGAGCGTGCGACTGTTAATCGCAAGGTCATAGGTTCGACCCCTATACGAAGCGGAGTGCCCGGCTGGCGCAATTGGATAGCGCGTATGACTTCTAATCATGAGGTTGCAGGTTCGAGTCCTGCGTCGGGTGATTTATTATATATTTGTATATATATATATGGTGAATTATTTAAAAAGTATAACAAAAAAATATGATAGAGAAATCGTAAAAAAATGTAATGACTGTAAGTCATTAGTAGATGAATGTTTATATAATAATTTTAATGATACCTTTGTTTGTTCCCCAATAATAAAAAATTTTAAAAAATGTGTAACTGATTTTGATAAACAGTTCCGAGAAAAATATAATATTAATAAAAATGTTCAAACATTTAATTTACCTTAATATAAATAGAATACTTACCGAACATAGCTCAGTTGGTAGAGCGCTCGACTGTAGTGGTTTGAATTATTTGAAATCGGGTGGTCATCGGTTCAATTCCGATTGTTCGGATTTAAGAAAAATTTCAAACGATTTTAAAAATAAAAAACGAAATTATTTTATTTTTAAAATATATAATGGAGTCAGAAAAAATGATTAGTACAAATGACGAAAGTTTAAATGAACTTACACAAGAGTTGATTATTCAAACTCTTGATATTATGGTAAAAGAAAAATTGGATTTAGATTCAAAAGCAGACATTGTTCCTATTTTAAGAATTATTATGGAAGCAATCGAAGATAAGAAATTATCTGGACCTCAACAAAAAGATTTGGCAAAATTGGTATTGCAAAATGTAATTAATAAATCAAGTATGAAAGACGAGGACAAAAAAATATGTTTAGAACTTATTGATAATGGTATTATAGAAAACACTATTGATTTAATATCAGATGCTTCAAAAGGTAAATTAAAAATTAATAAGAAAAAAGCAAAAGTTACCGTTTTACAATGTTTATTGGATTTATTGAAATCATTTAACAAAAAAGAGGAAAAAGAAGAAAAAGCTGATAATAAAATATAAATTAATTTATATTTATGGTATTTGAATCTAATATTTTAATGTTAACATATTTCGAAAATTTAAAGGCAAACAAATCAAATAACAATAATAAAAAAAAAGATGAAAAATCAAAAAAGACTGCTTCGAAAAAAAACAATCAAATAAATAGTATCTCAGAACAAATTATTAATTATGAAGATATTTTTAAAACTAATAAGTAAATTTATATTATTAATAAAGTAAATTAATAATATAAATAAATGGACTTTTCTAAGGAAACCAGAAAACAAAATATGAATAGTATTATTATTAACACTGAAAAATTTATGTATAAAAATATATATCCAAACAATGATGTAAACGGATTTATAGTTTTATTTGTTCATTGGGGATTAGTTGGATTTACAGCTCTATATTTAGTAATGCAGAAAGTAGATGTAATATTTTATATTTGTATAATTGTGTGGTTAATAATTTTTGCTCTTCATTTTTATTTTCATGGTTGTATATTTACAAAGATAGAAAAACATTTATGGAAAGCAGAAAAATGGACTGGTCCGTGGTTATTACCTCTTAAAATACTGGAACATTATAATATTGAAACTACTCCTGTATTAATGAACAATATGTTTATTTGTTGGGGCATTATGCTAACAATATTTGTAATTTTAAAAATTATTTATTATGTTTAAAAAAAAAGCACAATTTTCAAAAAATATTGATCGTACTTTTTCGTCAGAAGTGTATCCAAAAAAAACAGTAACAGTTACGTTGAATAATCAACAATGAAAAGATCCGTTAAGCCTTTCGAGGAATTTCTCAAAACAGGTAAGTTGGAAAGAAAAGAGTATCAAATAGATGGTGTAAAATGGATGTTAGAACGCGAAGAGGATGAAAGTATCAAAGGAGGTATATTGGCTGATGAGATGGGACTTGGAAAAACAATTCAAGTATTGGGAACAATATTGTGCAACTGTAAATTACGTACATTAATTGTATTACCAGTAACACTATTGGAACAATGGTATAAAACAATATATTATTTTACAGGACATAAAGCCGCATTATTTCATGGTGTAAATAGACCTAAAGATATTTCCAATAGCCCAATTGTATTAACTACGTATCATCTTATACGTTGTCCGGAGATACAAAATCTAACATGGGATCGTATTGTCTATGACGAAGCACATCATTTGAGAAATCCAAAAGCAAAAACGAATGAATATGTAAGTACATTAAAAAAAGAAATTACGTGGTTAATAACAGGAACACCTATTCAAAATAAAACGCGTGATATTGTAACATTATTTGAAGTACTTGGTATTGATTACAAAAAAGAAAAAGATGTTGAGTTATTGTGTATGAAGTATTTGTTAAAACGCAGAAAAGATGATGTAAATATAACATTGCCTGACATTAAATATCATGATATTACTGTTGAATGGAATGAATCCGATAAAAAAACGGGCGTTGCTTTTGCATTACATAATCAACTTGCATTTAATGATCCAATAATTACGAAAGATAATTCATTTAACAGATGGGCATGTAGTTTGTCGGATAAATGTAAATTACCATTGTATACAAAGACAAAACAGTTATGTGTAATGCCTTATATGTTAAAGGTTACAAGCGATAATATTGCTAACGATGATGTGTTTGAAATAGAAGCAAGTTTACAAAACACTGATAAATTGGATAAGATGATAGATCATCTAATAGAATCTCCGGACACGGTGAAAAAGATGGTATTCTGTAATTTTAGAAAGGAAATGGACTACATCAAATTCAGATTGTGGTTAGTAAATAGAGAAGCAGCAATTATTGATGGACGAACGTCATACAGTAAGAAATCGAAGATCTTTTCGAATTTGCCTGAAATACTGATTTTACAGGTATACACATGTTGCGAGGGATTGAACTTGCAAGAATATAGGCATATATATTTTTCAAGTCCTCAATGGAATCCGAGTATAGAAGATCAAGCAATTGCAAGATGTTATAGAGTGGGACAAACGAAAAGTGTGGAAATATTCCATTTCACGATGTCGAGCATTTCGGAAAATACGAAAAGTTTAGAGAATTATGTATGTAAAATACAAGCAGATAAGCGTAAATTGTATATTTAATAATTAATAATATTATAAGTCATGTTTTTTTCTAATCTGAAATCTTCGCCAAAACAAATTCTTTTATATACAGTTTATTTATCATTAATAGTACAAATAGTTGTAGGATTAATTCAATTACATGGTTTAACATTCGAGTTTAATGATAATGAAATTATTTTACGAGATGTTTTAATATTGGAAACGTTGGTACAATTTATAGAAGCGACTTTTTATGTTTATGTGGTATATGCAATTGCAGGTTTGAAAATGGACATGGTAACTCCTCGTCGTTATTTTGATTGGACAATAACGACACCTGTAATGCTTGTTTCAACTATCATGTATATGGAATATACTAAACAAACAGAAGAAAAAAGTGAGCAACCAGATTCAACAACTGGTTTATCATTTATAAAAAATAATAAAGAAAACATTGCTAAGATAGTCTTTTATAATTTCCTTATGTTGGTATTTGGTTATTTGGGTGAAACCAATATGATGAACAAGCCATTAAGTATTTCATTAGGATTTATATTTTTTGGTTTGTCATTTCATGTAATTTATTCCAATTATGCATATACAGAAAATACAACATACATAAATAAAATTTTATTTAATTTATTAATAATAATATGGGCGTTATACGGAGTTGCAGCATTGTTTCCTGTACTATATAAAAATATTAGCTATAATATTTTAGATTTGTTTTCTAAGAATTTCTATGGTTTATTTATTTATTATCATATTTTGAAATTAAAAAATGTTATTTAATAAAAAAATTAATAAAATAAGGTTTTAATATAAATGATTATTAATGATGGTAAACCATATCCAAATAGACGATTATTTTTAAGACTTTTAGATATTTGTGTTTTAGGCATGTTTTACTTTATAGGAGGTGTTGGAATATCAAAAATACTTACTTCCACATTTCCAGAATTCAATGAAGAAGAATATGAAAAAGTAAACACATTTATACTAATTGGTGAATTATTGTTACATGCAGCGTTAATAATGTTGTTTGCATACATATTGAGAAATTTGATATATAGAATTCCAATACCTTTTGATGGCTTATGGGGATACAAACATTCCAAAGTATCAGAAACAAAAGGTGGAATAATTATATCATTTTCTATATTTGTATTACTTACTGATTTTAGAAAGAAAATTATTCATTTAGCTGACCGATTTGAATTATTCAAAGTTTCTGATCTTTCTTATTAATTGAATTTATTTAACATATTTTAAATAATTTCAATCACTTCAATAATTTCAATCATTTTAATTATTCTTTACCTCTCCATCGTTGAAGCATTGTTTTCTTTTTGAGACCTGCTTCAAGATCATGAATTACTTCTTCTTTTTTCATTTCTCTTTCAATATAATCATCAAGCTGTCTTTCATCGAGCCATTCTTGTTCTCCGGCTTGAAACCATAATGTTTCTAAGTGCATCTTTTTATGTAGATCATTTGGTTTTTCTTTGAAAGGATCAATAAGATTATCTAAGAAAGGATTAATTTTTTCTGGATCAATTAAATACTTAGGTGCTAATCCGAAATGTTGTAAAATTTGATTTTGCCATCTTTGTTTGCTTTCAACATAAGTTTTATGATCAACAAGTCGGTAAGGATTATACATACGTACAATCCAACTTTGTTGTTTAATTTTTTCGCCATTATCAATCTCTCTTCGAAACATTTGATCAATCATAGAAAATGCAGATTTTAAAAGTAATATTTCATTTTGTATTTTTCTTTTACTATCAAATAGTTTCATAAGCTGGTATTTACTTTCACGCGAAGCATGTTTACCTTTTGTATGTTGCTGTTTTTGTGTTAAATTTATATAGCGTATTTCGTTTTTAATATTTTTGAGCGATGTAATAGATTTTTTTCTGTGATCTTCTATTTTTTTGATAATAGAAAATACATTTGTATTATAAATAACAGGATACAAATAGCGAATATTTCTGGGAATGACAAATTGATTTGTTTCTTTGATTTCGGCAATTTTTTTTTCAACATCATTTAATTTTGCAACAACTTCCTTTTCAATATCTTCCAATACAGCTTTTTTCTCACAGTCATTGCAGTCGTGAGTGTTAATATTTTTAAATAAAAGAATAGAACCAGACGTGAATTCAACACTGGATTGTAATTTATCGTATTGATGTGAAGATGTTTTAAAAGCTTCAGACTGGGCATCTAATTTAAAGTAGTTTACTATAGCTAATAGTATTCCAATCATTCCATTGATTATTGCAACAAAAAGACCTCCGTTTTCATAAGTATTAATAATATTATCAGCCAATATAGTTGCCGTTGCACTTAATATAATTGAAGGCATCATAAGTTTATTTAATTGCGTCTCTGCCCAGTACTTAGATTCCATGTAAATAATTTTTTGACCTTTCAAATAACTTGCAAGAATATCCAATGCAGCTGAAAATTTATGGTTTTCTTCTAAATAATATTTATTTATTTGTTTCTCAACAGCATTAAAGTTCATTTTTTTATATTTTTTTTGTAATTCGTTTAATTCAATAACAGATTTTGTTCCATTTTTGATATAATCTTCGTGTTTAGATAATTCTAAGAATTGCATTTCAATTTCTTCAGGTGACATGTCTGAAGCAATGCTATCCAAATCACCTGAAGAAGTATCCTCGTGACTACTTAAACTGGAATTAATAAAATCAGAAATGGAGTTTTTTTTTTCAACCTCAAGAAATCTTCCAGGTCGTTTTTTAATTGATCGAACATAATTCCGCCATTTAATGAAACAACGGAATTTTAGAAATAATTTATCTGAATCAGGATTGGAGGTAATAACACTATTGTTATTAGTTAACATATCTGATCCGCTTTCATTTTCTTGAATATTGTCATTTATGTCGAGATAAACGTTATTCACATCTGAAAACTGTAGATTTGAATACATGCTTTCTCCATTTTTGTTCATTATTGTAATTATATTATAAAATAATATATTAATGGAAAGTGAGAGAGAATTTAATTTGTTCGATGAATACGATATACACAAAGAATGTTCATATAGATTGATTCTTGATTATGAAGGGAAACTTATTACATCTGAAGATCAAGACGAAAAAAAGAAATTATGTGTTTGTGTATATAAAAATCCATATTCTTACACCGACGATGAAGATGGAAAAATATCACAAGCATCATGGAACTATATAACGGCTGGAATAAGAAATTCACAACATTTGTTTTGTAGAGGTGAATTAAATAGTAATTTCTTTAACAAAGAGAAGACCCAGAAGGATATAGATGTAATTTTTACGTTAAGTATAATTGAGGAAGAGTCTGAATCAAGAAATCATAATAAAAATAGATTAATAGGGTTTTCAATGTGTGTTGATTTACAGTTATATGAAGACAATCATGAAATCTACAGTACATTATATATAGATTCAATATGTGGTAATACATCAGGTATAAGAAATCCTGCAAAAATATCATCAGATTCGTTGTGGAGTGAACCGGTTTATAATTTAAATGATGAATTAGAACCTCACAAAAAAATAAAAGTAGGAAAAATATTATTAAACATAATAGAAATGTATGCAATACGTGCTGGTTTTGAACAAATGAAATTAAGTGCATTGTCATATGTTATTAATTATTATCGTTCCATTGGTTATAAACACATAAAAGCAAGAGATGAACCAGAAGATGAAACTGTTACTGAATTGGCAGTAAACGTGTCAAAAAAGAAATTTAAAAGCGAGCAAGAAGTGGATAATCAAATGCGAATCGAAAGAGCAATTCAATTATGTGACAATAATATTGACAAATTAAAAGAAAATTTAAAACTATATTTGGACTTGAAAAAGATTCCAAATGAAAAAGAAACAAATCTTTATTTACAAAAAATAAAACCATCTTTATCAATAGAAAATTTAAAGACCGAAGATGGAAAAAAAGGTATTTATGATTTATTAGTTAAACTAACACAATTAGATTTTTCTCCGAATTGTACTGGTACAGAAATACCAGTAAGACGAAATTGGTTAAAAAATGTTGATGGAGAGTTTATTTCAAAGTGTATTGAAGAAGGTTTTACAATGAGAAAAAGTTTGATATCTGAAGACGGATGGAGACAACTTTTGCCAATATAAAATATTAATGAATATATATAATATGGAAGAAGGATATTATACATATATGTTTATAAAATCAGAATACTTGCCTGAGCGTGGATGGCTTCAAAATTGTTTATGTTGTAATAACGTAACAGGAAATATTTATCAGTTTACTATAGGATTTATAACACGACGTACTATGAGAGCTTATGTATGTAAATATTGTTTGAAGTCAAAAAAAAACAGAGATAAAGTGAAAATGTATGCTCCAAGATTTTTAAACCCCGGTTGATCCAAAACCTCCTTGTCCTCTTTCGCTTAAACCAAGCTCTTCCAATTCATCAACTAAAATTACTATAATAGGTCTTAAATCAGGACTGCATATTTGAGCGAGTCTTGTATGTTTTTCTACAGAATATAAATTAAAGGAAATATTATCAAATACAGCCATGATTGAACCTCTGTAACCACTGTCAATAATTCCGACACTATTTGCAAGACGCAATGGTGTTTTACTAATACTGGATCGTGGGTATAAATAATAACCAATAGGATGAACAATATTATTACTGGTGTTCATAGTCATAGAACATTTAACTTTCATATCAATTTTGTTAGTAGAATATCCATCACCATCACTTGATGTGCGACCTTGAATCTCGCAATAATCGGGAACAAATAAATCAAAACCAGAATCAGGATAGCGATTATTTTTTACATTTTCGTTATGTTTATTAATTTTTGATTTATAAAAATTTTTCAAATTATCATCCTCAATATAAATCTTCAGCTTAGCGTAATATGATGTGTTAAAGCTTGTCATTAGTCAAATTATAGTTTTATTTTAATTATTATTTTTAAATCAATTTTTAAAAGTAATAATCTAAACACACGTCTATGGTAAACATGATGTACCAGATGAATTACCGGAATCTTGAGCTCCAGAAGGACATGCTGAATGAGTAGTATTTCCGTCCTTATAATATGTGTTCAATACAGTAGCATGATTAGCTTGTTTATAAATTGGTTTACAGCCAGCAAGAGGACTTGTGAAAGGGAAAGGTTTACTATAACCTCCCATAGGTCCGGCTCTTTTAACTTTATGAATAACATTATATTTGCTACTTGGAATAATATTTTTGGTATATTTAGTGTAAGAATGATTTTTTTTACATGAAGTATTACATGTTACAATATCCTGTTTTGCACACTTATCTGTACTGCAATAGACAACTTGATTCTTTCGTTCATAAAATTGCTCATATGAGTTAGGAATATTAGAACTGGAACCTAAAATACCTCCATTAACACCTACTTGTACCCAATTATTATAAATTTTTTGAAGTTTACCGTGTAGTGCTCCTGTTCCACCTAATTCGGCAGCAGTAAAAGGAGTTTTTTTCCATTGTTTTCTATGATTAATAACAGATTTAGATGATTTTACACTTGGTTTTACTGTATGTGATGTATCAGCACAACAATAGTTAGCTGCTTTACCAGGACGATTGGAAAAAGAGTAACTTTTTCCTATATAACTTCTATTACGACGATGTCCATTTAAACTAAATCCTGTGCCTGAATTGGTTAATACTTCATTACAATCATTTACCCCTTTAAAGCCAATTACAAAAACATTACCAGAGTCTTTTCCTGAGTTAGCTTTATATGTAGCTTTAGTTTTACGTTTTAATGTTGCAAGAGACATATATATATGTATAAGATAATTAAATGTACAAAATATGTCTATCATTATGATTTTCAACAAGTAAATTTTTAATAAACCAATAAGAAGGCAAACCACGTATTAAGTTTGTCTTTTCAATAAATTCATTTTCATTGCTAATCTCAATATCAATAAATATTTTTAATAGCAATAATCCCAAACTATAATAACATGATTTATAATTGATTAAAGCGGGTATGGTTGTCATATTTTTAATTTCGGGTGATAAGAAACGATTATTTTTTTTGAAAAGTTCTTGAATTTGAAAATTACCATTTTTATCAAAATCATAAATCTTATCTAATCCAATAAATAAACATAAATTATTATTTAAAATTAAAAAATCTTCAATGGAAAAATGAGAAACCGTTTTATTATTGCTTTCTAAATAATTAATTTGTTTTATTAGGTCTTGAATAACAAATGTTATTTCATATAATTCAAGTAATTTATCAGGTTTATTATTTAAATATTCTTGAAGGGAAACAACGGAATCAAGTTTCACATTTATTTCTGTAGATGTGGTTTCTTTTTCTGATTGAACATTAAATTCATATAAAATTTCTTTAAAAAAATTATTATGTGTTGATTTAATTGTATAATTATTTTTATTTTTAATAATTTGAATTACTGAAGTATTATAAATATAATCCATAAACAACTATATTTATAATATATAAAAAAAACTATAAACAACACCATATTAACCAATATACATTAATAATTCGGTTTCGGAAGACGTGAAACAACGATTTTCCAAAACCAAGGAAAATTATAAACTATATTATATGTAGAACCATTCAGTAAATTATTTTTAATATTAATTGCAGATTCATTCCACGATTTTAAATGAACAAATATGCGAACAAATTTATTAGTATTATTTGTATTTTTTTTCCATAATACAATATCAATACGGTCTACAGTTCCTAAGTTCAGTTTTGTAAAAATATCTCGAACATCCTTTTCTTTGATACTTCGTTCTACTTTTGGTATACATAAACTTGGATTATCTTGAAAGTTTGAATTTGTCATATTTATATAAAAATATAATTATGAATAAATACTTTCAATTTTATTTGCAGTCTCCTTTATTTTGTATATAAACCTAAATTATTTACCTAAAATGATATGCAGTAAAGTTTTGCTGTGAGGAGACATATTAATGACAAGAATAACCTTTAAATGTATTTGTAACTATTATAAGTATTTATAAAAAAAAATTGAAATAAATAAACATACATATAAATGTATATACACTTTATATAAAACGTTAAATACACAGACACATAATGTCAAATTTCAAACCAAATGATAGATTTAGTTCACTCAAAGAAGAGTGCAATACTTTTAAATCTTCTAAAAATAAGAATAAAAAAAATAGATCTCGATCTAATAGAAAAAATCATAAAAAACAGGAAGCATCTTATGATGTAAGAGAAAATAAACCTGTACAAAATACAGATTTTCAGAGTAATACAATATTTCCCGTATTAGATAATGAACCAATAAAAGAAACAAATGATATTGAACCGCTACCATTGCCAGTACCAAATTATTTAGAACACTGTAAAAAAATAAAAGAAGAACGCGAAAATGATTTATGTATAGGTTTTGTTTCATTTAGATTAAATAAAAAAACAAGAGAGACCACAGTAATTACGGATGGTGTTAAATACAATTTAAAAGAGTACAGAGAGAAAATGTATGAAAAATATTTGGAGGAACAAGAAAGAAAGGCCGAAATTAAAATCCAAGAATCATATATTAGAATGCAGCAACGTTATGAAAAAGAATTATGGGAAGAATATGAAATGTACGGTGAAAGCTCTATAATGTGGCAAGAACATTGTAGATATTTGAAACATCTAGAAGAATATCCCGAAGAGGAAGAAGAGGATTATGAAAAAGAAGAAGAAGAAGACTATTATTCTTATTCTGATTAATATTAGTTTATTTTGAAAAAGAAAACTCTTTATTTTTTTTATTATAATGGATGAAAAATGGATCAATGAATTTTCAGAAAAAGAAAAAGATTTTCAAATTTTTTATAAAGACAATATAAATTATATTCGCGTATATGTACTATATGTAAATAAAGAAAAGTGCTTAGATAAAGTGAAAGAAAAAAATATATATTTAGAAACGAAAAATAAGATTTCAAAAACGGAATTAAAAAATACAATTAATAGTTATCGTAAATCAGAGAAAGTTCCATATAAATTAATATCGATATTGAAACATAATATTGACATTGAACCGGATGATGTTTCTCGAAGTTTAAAGGATGATTTTATATATAATTATACAGATTCATTATCGACGATTGATAACATTGATTTTAACAAGTCAATTACAATGTTTGAGGATTTAAATTCAATATTTTTGATTTTTTATGAAACGGATAAGGAATCATTAAAAAACACAACAAAGCGAGTAAGATTTAAAAACAATCAAACACATAAAAGAATAAAATCAAATATTATTATTCATAAATAAAATTGAAAGGGTTTAAAGATGCTTTAATTTTATTAAATAATGACGTCTTTCACACGCGCAGTCGACCAGCACAGTGGTATTAACAATACACAATTAGGAGAAAATAATCATATGGAATACTCATGGTCAGAATTTCAAAAAGACAAAATTGTTCAGCTTTATTATCAAATAAACAGATGTGACAAAGAAGAATCAAAAAAATTGGCTAAAATTATGTACGAGTTACTTGTTTCTTATAAAAATGATAAAACAATGTCAAATATTCTTTATAGACTGATTGTATTTACACGAGATATGATAGATGGTAAAGGTGAGCGTCGTATTAGTTTTGATTTTGTTTATGAGCTTGCACGTATTGATTCTGAAGCTGCAAAAAAAATTATTTATTATTTTGTACAAGAAATTCCAAGTAAAAATAAAGAAAAAACACATCAATACGGTTGTTGGCGCGATTTAAAAATATTGTGGTCAGAATATGATTGGAAGTCTATTGGTGTTGATTCGCATTTTATTATTAAATTAATAAATGATCAACTTAAATTAGACGAACAATTAAATGATCCATCGTTACTTGCAAAATGGATTCCTCGCGAAAAAAGTAAATATAAATTAATGTTTATTGCTCTTGCCGAAGATTATTTCAGTGAGTATTTATCTACTGCAACAACATCTGATAAACTAACAAAGGCAAAATTTAAAGCATATACAAACTATAGAAAAATAATAACAAAACTAAATAAAAAGTTAGATACAGTTCAGATCAAACAATGTGCAGAAAAATATTCAACGATTAATTATGATCACGTTACATCTATAACAATGGCCAAACAAAAAAATGCTTTTCTAAATACACGTAAAGATGGTAAACAACGTTCATTAAAGGAGGACAGAATAATGGCTGCAAACAATTTAAAACAGTTCATTTCAAATAAAGTATCATCTGGTGAAACGATTAAAGGAAAGCGTGTTTCTATTTATGATTTTGTAAAAGAAGCAATGAACTTATTACATGATCCTGTTCCACCAGAACTTGAATCGCATGTGGCTCTTTTAAATAGTCAATGGGATGATGCAGGTAAATCATTAAATTCTTTAGAGAATTATATTGCAATGGTTGATACATCAGCATCTATGACATGTGATGATAATACTCCTATGTATAATTCAATGGGTCTTGGTTGTAGAATTGCTGAGAAATCTAAATTAGGTCGTCGTGTATTAACTTTTAATTCGAATCCATCTTGGGTAAGTCTTGAAAAGGAGACAACATTTCGTGATATGATCAAAAAAATTGCCGAATCAGACTCACATGGTTTTGGAACAAATTTTACCGCTGCATTGGATTTGATTTTAGATAGTATTATAAAAGCTCGTCTTACAAACGATGTAGTTAAAAACATGGCTCTTGTAATTTTATCAGATATGCAAATAGATGGTAGACATAACGAAAAGATGACAAGTAGTATGTGGGATTTAATAAAAGAAAAATATGCAGAGGCAGGTATAAAAACACATGGCGTCGCTTATGATGTACCTTGTATTGTATTTTGGAATTTGAGATTGACAAGCGGATTTCCGACATTTACGAATCAACGAGGAGCTTCTATGATGTCTGGATCAAATCCCAGTCTAATAAATTCGTTTTGTACAAATGGTTTGGCCGAACTACGTTCTATGACACCTTGGGACAATATGTTGCAAAGCATATATGCAGAACGTTACAATATTTTTGAATAATAAAATAGAAACTTTATAATATGTTTTTTTTTAAATATATTATAAAAATTTATTAAAAAATAATAGTTATATTATGTAATGAATAACAACGATAATTCTGGTAACAATATTGATATTTCAAATAACAATATTGAGAATTTTGTACAACATATTTTTAATGATTTGATAAATGATATTAACAATAACGTATTTGATATTTCAAATTCGGATAGAATACTATTTAATAATTATGTAAATAGTCAAAACCGAGAAAATAGTGAAGAAAATAACGAAGAAAGTAGTGAAGAAAATAATGAAGAAAGTCGTGAAGAAAATAATGAACATATACCAAGAATAAATCCACTTCTCATACGTAGACGACCATTAACATTTGGTATTCCTTCTTCGCCATTGTTTATTTCTCCGACATTACGTAATAATCATTTAAATATGGGAACGAATAGTCCTGTTTTTCTTCGCAACAATGTACTAAGTCCTGTAAATAGAGTAAGAAATACACCAATAACTACACCATTCAATTTAGACACTGTTTTAGAAAATAGTTTTAATACAGAAGCTGTTTATAAGAATGTTGCATCTGATGAAGTAATTGAAAATTTAAAAACTGTAAAATATAAAGATTCAAGTAAACATAATGGTACATGTCCAATAATTTGTGCTGACTTTAATGATGAAGATGATGTAACAGAGTTACCATGTAAGCATTTGTTTACACCAGAATCGATAACAAAATGGTTAAAAGAAGAAAACAATGAATGTCCTATTTGCCGTTATGCATTAGAATCGAAAGAAGTTAAAAATGAGCAAAACAGTCCATCTACTTCACCGAGAAGAAGAAGAGAAATGAATACTACAATGTTTCCAAATTTATATCATAATCCGATGCAGCGTTATTTAATTGAGCAAATAATTAATTCCAATCGTATAAATGAAAATATAAGCGAAAATATTAACGAAGATGATTTTGAATTTCAACAAGCTATTATGAATAGTATGTTGAATGAAGAAAAAAACGAAGAAGAAGAAGAAAACGAATCAGATAGTCACGGTGAAGAAGAAAAAGAAGATGACGAAGGAAGTGATAGTGACTGTAATTAAATATCATCTATATCAAAATCATCATCGTCGTGATCATTATCACCATTTTCATTAATAGTACCAATAGTTTCAACATTATTGGTTTCAGTATTATTCTCTAACAATCTTTCATATTCAATTGTGTCATCATTACTAAAAGTGATTCCCAAATCATCATCTTGTTCGGAGGAACCACCAACAGCTTGAATAACATTAAACACGCTCCATGAAACATCAGGATAATGTTGTATTAATTTTTTTTTATCATTTTCATTATAAACTTCTAATAAATCACAATTACCTTTTTTAGTATCACTTTCAGTTTCAAATGATCGTTTTCCTACAAGTAACCATGTTCCTATTGAAATAAGGCTATCTCGTTTACCCCTTCCTTTAAATTTATTTCGAATATGACACAATCGTGTTTTTCCATCTAAACACAATACATCACATTGTGGACCATGCATTTTAGAACAGCAGGCGTAAATTTCATCAGGATCTTCAGAAAATCTTGTTCTGATAGGACCTGTGTGTAGGAATTTTCTTCCCATGCGTTTCGATTTATTACCACCAAATTTATTTTTAACCATTGTAAACAAGTATTTATAATTATTTAAAAAAATAATTATAAATCAATTTTTTTAATAAATAAATCGAAGCATTAAATCAAAAGTAATATTTAATTTTGTATCATTTACAAATGTATTAATATTAACATTATTTTCATTATTATCATCTTTATCATCATTATATTTGAATACTTTTTGAATTGTTTCATTATTTTGTTCATCGGGTTCAAAATATCCGTAATTTTCGTAAAAATGTTCAAGATCGTCATCATTTTTAAAAATAATTTCTCTTTTTTCATGATTAACAACAACATCTTGATATTTATTCAATAAATCCTTATATCTCGGCGTTTCACGACAATAATATAACCAATGATGTTGTATTTCATCAATAAAATTATAATTTTCAAATAATTTAAAGTTATTTCGCATTAATCGAAAATATTTTACATCTTTGTGTATTCCGTAAAGACGTTTAAATTGAAGTGTTTTATAGAGAGGTTTACATAAATCTCTCTCAATGCTTCTAATAGATTCAATTTCAGTTTTTGATAATTTTACATAAATATGTTTTTTCTCCTCTTTAACAGGTTCATATTCCATTAAATTAAGTATAGTACAAATCCATACGTGTGAAACATCTTTATGTATCATATCATCATATGCTTCATCATATGTATCATAAAATTCTTGAGGTATGTCTTTTCCCTCTTCGTTCTCAAAATATTTGCCTACCTCATATAAGCAATGTTTAATATCATCATTGTTTAATTTAGATAAATAATAATAAATATCTATAAATGACTTGTTTTTAATAGAGCGTAATACATTATGGTATGTATTTTTATATTTTAACAACCATGTTGGTTTACGTCCTTTATATATAGATTTACAAGTCCCACCATTTAAGATATATTGACGTATGCAAAATATAGTATGTGATGATGGTAACATAAATAAATTTTTAAATATAAAACCAATAATGATATCATCATTGGTTTCAAGCCACAAAGAATGTTGTTTATCAATAAAATTATAGAATTTTGGATTCGATAAAGCATAGAAGTCAAAATATAAATAACGTACATATTCAAAAAGTTCCTCTTCATAACCAGAATAATATAGTTCATAAACCCAATATAGTACTACATCTATACTTTTTTTATCAAGAAGAGATAGAAGGATGCAGTATTTTACTTCATCTTTTATATATAAATATCTTGTTAATGTTAATTGCGTACTGATTGATTTAGCCATATCCTATATTTTTTTTTTGTTAATTAATAAATAAATAATTAATTAATATCAATTTTTATTTTTATCTTTACAATTTATATAATGGCAAATCCTTGGTTAGCACACGTCAAAGCAACTATGAAAAAACATCCTAGTAAATCCTTTAAACAAGTCCTTAAAGAAGCAAAAAAGACTTACAAAAAATCTTCCGCTTCTGCATGTGTTAAAAAATGCAAACGTAAATGTAAAAAAACAAGAAAAGTACGCAGAAAATCCTCCAGAAGAGGAAGAAAATAAATATAAAAAATTATTATTTCTGAATAATAAAAATTATTAATATTATCTAAATGATATTAGAATATTTAGATAATATTTTCTTAAAACATCCAAGGGAAAACGAAGTAACTTATTTTCAACATTTTATAATTTCATTAAATATTTCAATATCCTTTTTTATAGCTTCTATA
>MDSY01016690.1_pt1 | contig 28658 bp, 26 predicted proteins | sample 811131 | NCBI WGS metagenome assembly MDSY01 (sample SAMN05326643, study PRJNA326480) | marine metagenome | isolation source: seawater | place: Atlantic Ocean: South West | collected 2010
CGCAGCCGGGCAACGGCATCCTAAAGCGGGTGAGATCGGCGCCAGAGGCTTGGCAAAGGCATCGTAAAGCGGGTCAGTGGCCGGCCAGGATGCGCGAAGGCATCGTAAAGCGGGTCAGTGGCCTGCCAAGATGCGCGAAGGCATCGTAAAGCGGGTGAGATCGCTCCAACAGCCGGGCAACGGCATCCCAAAGCGGGTGAGATCGACCGCGCAGCCGGGCAACGGCATCCCAAAGCGGGTGAGATCGGCCCCCACAGCCGGGCAAGGGCATTCCAAAGCGGGTGATAACAGCCCCGCAGCCGGGCAACGGCATTCCAAAGCGGGTGAGATCGCCCAACAGCCGGGCAACGGCATCCCAAAGCGGGTGAGATCGACCGCGCAACCGGGCAACGGCATCCCAAAGCGGGTGATATCGGCCCCCACAGCCGGGCAAGGGCATTCCAAAGCGGGTGATAACGGCCCCGCAGCCGGGCAACGGCATTCCAAAGCGGGTGAGATCGGCCCCGCAGCCGGGCAACGGCATCCCAAAGCGGGTGAAACTGGCCCCGCAGCCGGGCAACGGCATCCTAAAGCGGGTGAGATCGGCGCCAGAGGCTTGGCAAAGGCATCGTAAAGCGGGTCAATGGCCGGGCAGTCAGCACGAAGGCATCGTAAAGCGGGTGAGAAATTCCGGTTTCAACTGCGAAAGGCATCGTAAAGCGGGTGAGATTTAAAAAATATTTGTGCATAAACCTGTATATAACCTGTTCACATCCTGTGGAACCGACCCGCTTTGGAATGCCTTCCGACCCGCTTTAGGATGCCTTATACCCGCTTTAGGATGCCTCCGACCCGCATTGGAATGCCTTCATCAATGCCATATGTGCCCTGTAGACCGCATGAGATAAGGCTTTGGCAGACTTCGACAGATGCATACAAACCTGTTTCACAAACCAAAAAAACAAGACCTTCAATAACTTTGGACGCTCGTATCGGTTGTGCCAGACTCACATCATTAATATTTCTTGTGTTCAGGTGCACTGATGAGTAGCGATCTGGTGGTAAAGCACAAAGGCACGCCGAGAGTATCGATGAGCAATGAACTGACACGTTCAGCTCATCGGCTAAGCCTGAACGAAAAACGCATCATCGCGTACAGCATCTCCAAATTGGATAGCCGAGCCGCTATCTCGGAGGATCACCGCCGGGTGCGGATCCGAGTGAAAGACTTCATCGATGACTTTGAGCTTTACACTGACCACAGTCTCTACAAGAAGATGCAAAAGAGCTGTGCAACATTAATGGATCGAAAGCTGACCCTGTTCACAACGAACAGTCGCGGCAATAAAGACTCAATAGAGTTTCGCTGGGTCGACGAAGCAATATATACCGAGGGTGAAGGTGAGATTGAGCTGAAATTCTCCGAGCGCATTGCTCCCCATTTGCTGGAACTCAGCAATAGCTTCACCTCATACCACCTGGCTCAGGCCTCAGGGCTGCGTTCTATGGCCTCATGGCGGCTTCTTGAGTTATTGATGCAATTCAAGGACACGAAACGCCTCCGCATCCCGATAGCTGATCTGCATCACGCGATGGAAGCTTCACCGACATCCCAGAAGCGGTTCAGCAACTTCAAACAATCGATCCTCAAACCTGCTATTGCAGAGCTGGAGACTCAAGAGGCACTGAGGGTCAACATGAAGACGATCCTCGACAAGCGCAAAGTGATTGCAGTTGAGTTCACCTTTGAGCCATGCCCCCAGCGCGTCCTCGATATCTAATGCTCTCATCAACCCTGCCGTCTCAATCTGTCCAAAGCAGACCTCGCAGCCACGATTGAACATGACTGGTTGTCGCGCACTCCTCAACCGCCTGCTGCAGTGCAGACCAGTCGGGCACCGGCCGAGCCCCGGAGATGCGTAGATCACGGGTAATGCTCACCTCTCCTCTGCCCGTTGGCGACAACCAGCAGTTTCCCCAGAGATCCTGTGCCCCAACCTCCAGCACCAGGCTATCTGGCATCGTCAGGTGTGCTATCTGGGGCTGAATGGGAAGCACCTCAGCCCGAGCGTCGAGGATGTCACGGCCCCAGATCAGTGCCGCCTGCAGATCACTGTATCCCTGGCGACGAAGTCTCGCTCTTGGGGAAGATGCAGTAACCGCCGCCACCTTTTCCGCACGCGCACGCTCCAGGCGCACTACCTCTCGGCGAGCGTCGAAGTACCCGGGCATTTGCGCAAGCCTCGCTCTGTAACGGCGCCAGGCGTCATGGCAAGCAGCTCTGAGGTCTCCGCCAGCCTTCAGCTGAAATTCCACCGGTATCTGGCCGCTATGCCGCAGTCTGAGCGTGATATGCCGACGATTGCTGGCTGTCATCCCCCCCCTCCCCCTATTTCTCATGCTGAGTGCTAACCGTAGCAAACTATGGGCGCTTGGCTGCCTGCCGATCCGGTTCCCAGAACTTAGAGGCTTGGCATCCTTATGTCTTACCCGGTCAACACAATTACCAAAGGGAAGACACCGACATGAGCCACCACATTTCCCAGCAGAACCCCGACACGCTTGAGGCACTACTGGCCGATACAGAAGCGATCGCGTTGAAGGGCGACATGAATAGCAAGCTGATGAAGGTGCTGGAGCATGCCCGCGGCTATACGCTTCACGTGAACGCCCTCAACGCCGCCGGCATTCCCCTCCCCTCTGCGGATCTGAACTTCACACGGGGACTGATCCGAGACGCGTTTGAAGAGGTCATGGATGACTATTGCAGCGAAAGAAAGCAGCAATGTGTCCCCGACAGTCTTGCGTGTATTGAGTGGCCAACCAACATCCTGGCAGCCTCCGATGCATTCCCTACAGCAGTCTTCTCCGCCCTTCTGACCGACGAAGGCATGCAGCGCGCTCGTGATGGCGTCAGCCGCGTCCTGGACAGTATCGATTGGCAGGCGGTGGTCCGGGAAATACAGAAGGAAGTGGACTCGCTGGAACCCAAGGGCCACTTGATGCGCTGTCGGGCCTTGGTGGAACTACTGCGCCTGCGCTCAGCCGCCAGGAATGTGGTGTTCAAGGCCGGGAGCTATCGGTTCAACTTGCCGACCGTCATGGAGGAGTTTACACACCGCTCCAACGAGGAACGCTACCACCTGGCAGACCATCTGGCTGTGCTTGATGAACTGAGCGGTACACGTCTGGCAGAGGGAGTCGCCGAGCTGGCCACGGCGGTCCATGCCCTGCCGTTTGGCAAGATGATCGAATCACGGGCAACGTTCGGCAAAGGGGCTGACCTCGAGCTGGTCTGCTTCAAGAGCAAGACCGAGGTACGCATGTCTCCCGGGGGCATGGAGGCACTACAAGCCTACGTGTCCCTTTGGGGAGTCCGCGATCACAAGGACCTGATGGCTGCGATTGGGAATGCAGGGGCCGACGCATGAAACGCCCAGACACGGCTGCATGGAACGAGCTTGACGCCGTCACCTCGCGCGGTAGCAGCGCTGGCCGCGCGGGCAGCTTGGGAGCGTTGCATACCCATCGGGATACCACCCTGAGCCAATTCTTCACCCCGTCATGGCTGGTCGACACCATCTGGACGATCCTGAAGCCGGCCATGCAGACCGGGCAACGCTATCGGCTGCTCGATAACAGCATGGGCGCCGCCAGCATGTTCCGGCAGGCCGACCCGCAGTGTCATGAGCTGGTAGGCATCGACATTGATGCCGAGGTGGTGACACAGGCACAGACTGTGCTGGAGCGCGCGGGCTTTACCGTCGAGATGAAGGCCGTCGCTCTGCAGGATGCCATTCTGCCGAAGGCGAGCGTAGCCCTGATCAACCCGCCGTTCTCCATCCCCCTGACGTCACCTCACCTGCAGCCCGTGCCGGGGGTGACACATTACGGGCGCTTGGGGCCGGATACCTCCGCGCTCTCCCATGAATACGCCGTCGCACAGGCCATGTCGGTCGCCGGGGTCGTGGCGGCCATCGTGCCGAGGGTATTTGCCGAGCGCCTGGATGAGGGTGACCTGGCCACGCTGGGCCGTCGGCTATGGGCGCGCTATACGCTGCCGGCGAATACGTTCCGGGAGGAAGGCGTTGCGACGGTTGCTGTTGATTTACTGATCTTCGGCCCGACGCCACCGGCGAGCAAGGTGCGTTCCGCGCTATATCCCGACAGCCAGCCGGCCCCATTATCCGGGCTTGTGTGTCGCGCCGTCGATTCGCTGGGTCAGCGCTGGGTGGGAAGCCAGACGCTTGATCCCAGTCAACCCGCCATTCGCGCTGATCGCACTGGTAACACTCGGGTGGATCTCCGCCAGTGTGGACGCTGGATCAAGCTCGCCTTTCATGACGGCGCCACGGAGGCGCGTGTTCTCAATGCGCTCTATCAGAAGACACTGTACTCAGACAGGCATCACCGGTACCCGGCGGGCACCCGCTATGCTGGCCAATTCCGCCTCAGTCTGGACGTCTTGATATTGCAGGATGATCCGGAGCGCTGCCTTGATCTGCTGGCCGAGGATATCGCCACGGCTGGAGGACAGCCCGTCATCGCCACACAGCTGCGAAAAGGGCTCAAGCGACTGATGCGTGAGCATGCCCACATGTCTGTCCCCTATGGGAGAACGTGCTACCGCAGCGGGCCGGCCACACAGCAAGTGACTGCGTGCCGAATGGGCATGCTCAACCCCCGGGAAGGGGACTCTGCCATCGCCAAGGGGCAGTCTGCCGAAGCTGAGCGCCGCGACAATGACTACCTGGTCAGGACAGACAAAGGGCAGTTCTCCTGCACTCTGAAACAGTTTGACCGTCTCTTTGGTGTGGACCAGCCGATAAAGGGAGGGAATCAGGGGCAGTCACTCTCAGCGCCCCAGGGCTGCGTTACCGCCCATGCGATAACAGGACAGATTGATGGTCAGTGGATCGAGGTCAGTCCGCCGATCTCCGCCAGCTATCCGGACGAGATTGCGGCATTGCGGCGACAGGCGATTTCACTGGGCCTCGATCGGTGGCTTGCGCCCTTCCAGCTCACGGATCTGTGTGAATTGGCCTTCCGGCCACGGGGCGGGGTGTGCGGATGGGAGATGGGGCTGGGCAAGACGCGGTTGATTCTGGCGCTGACAGAGCTACTGCCGGGCAACACCCTGATCGTGCTCAAGTCGCGCTTGATCGACGAGTTTCGCCGGGAGGTAGGTAAGCTCGGGCTCGATGCGTCGCAATACTCCACTCTGGGGAATGATCAGCTCTTGCCGTCCACACGCGTCAGCATCATCAGCTATGAACGTCTGCGCCGCCCATTGCATCCCCGCCTGCCCCACTACCCGACCAGCCGGGCGCTCAAGGGCCGGTTCGAGAACGTGATCTGCGATGAAGGGAGCGTGATGAGTCACCGGCATACCCAGCAGACCCGAGCCTTATGGCAGGTGGGCGGCCGCCGGCGGTTCGCCTTCGATGGCACACCGATGGCGAATTACGCGCGGGAGATGCTGCCACTGGTCAGCTGGGCCGTGGGTGAGGCCGTCAGTCACCAGCCCTTCTCAGCCAATGGCCCGCATCTGTACCCCGCGCTGATCACCAGCGCAATCCACCAGCGCACCGGGCGCCAGGCCTTCCATGACCTGTTCGTCACCCTGGACTGGGCCACAAACGAGTTTCTGGATACCGGCAAGGGCGCCAAGCGGGAAATTCCCAAGATCCCCTCCCGATCTCTTGGCGAGTTCCGAGACTGGATTGCCCCGGTGATCAAGCGCCGCGTGCAGCAGGAACCGGAGGTGGCCAGTGTCTTCTCGTTCCCCGTGCCGGACATGACGGTGCCGGAGGTGGTCGGGTGGGATGATGCACACCTGTCCTGCTACATCGAGACGGCAGAAGAATTCGCCGACTGGTACCGGCGCTATGCCGCGGACTGCGCAGAGAAGCGCCAGGCACTCAACCTGACACTGATCCTCGCCAGGCTCGAGGCCTGCTTCAAGGCGGCGAATGCCCCGCACACACTCGAGGGCTACAGCAGCGGGTATCACGACATGACCAGCAAGCAGCGCCGGTGTGTCGCGCTGGCGGCAGAGGAAGTGGCCGCGGGCAATCGCCCGATCGTCTTCGCTCGCAATCCCGCCATTCTTCACCGGCTGGCGGAGGCATTGGAGGCTAAGGGCATCAGTACGCTGGTTTTTACCGGGGAACGGACGATCAAGCAGCGCAATGCCGACCTCGAGCAGCATATCCGGTCCGGCAACGTCCAGGTCATGCTGGCCAGCCTGGGGGTCACCCAGGACGGCCTGAATCTACCGGAGCTGAACACCGCCATTTTCTACAATCGGAGCTATGAGGTTCGCCAAGAGCGTCAGGCACTATTCCGGCTGATCCGCCCAACCCAGCAACGCGCGGTCACCTGCCGCTACCTGCATCTGGCCGGCAGTATCGATGAATACATGGCGCAGGTGGTCGACTGGAAGGCGCTGGCATCGGAATCCGGACTGGACTACGGCGAGGGCCGGGAAGACGCCGCGGATTTTTCCCACTTCGATGCCTTCCTGTACCGCTTCATCGAGTCGGTGCCGGCACTTACTGCCCTGCTGGGGCGCAACACCCAGGCTGCCTGAAAGGAGGCTACCCATGTCAGAGACATACCGAACGCTGAAGAGCTTCACGCTGGGGGATGAGACAATCAGTCTTCAGTTCAAAGGCTCGACCCAGACTCATATTGCACGGGTGCTGGACTGTCGCCGAGATGCAGCCGGGGCCGTGCAGTACCTTTGCCTGGACCGTCTGCTGCATCGCCAGAGTGACGAGGCCTTCCGCCTCGCGACCACCGGCGAGGTGTTCCGCGTCAGTGGCTGTGTGGCGACCGAGATCACGCGCGCTGACTAGCAGGATTTCCGTTTTTTCCACATGAGCTGAGGCTGCGGACGTGAGGCAGCCGATACCTGATCGGGCAATGACAATGAATGATCAATACCGCAGCGAAGCGATGGCAGCCGTCCATGAAACAATGGAAGCGTTACACGACGTGGGCGCCATCGATATGCAAACCCTGCGCGAGTTTGATGAGACGTGCCTGACCCCGGTGCACCAGTTCACCGCTGAGGAGATCCGGGCTTTGCGCCAACGTGAGAACGTCTCACAGGCGGTTCTGGGACGGTATCTCAATGTCAGCAAGCATCTGGTCTCGAGTTGGGAGCGTGGCGTGAAGCAGCCCTATGGCCCTGCCCTACGCTTGCTGACCATCATCGAGAAACGGGGCCTTCAGGCTATTGCGTGATTCCCCGGGAAGGCCGTCAATCATCCAGGCTGTGTCGGGACTCCTCTCCCCGGCGCAGCCGCGCCAAGGTCTGCTCCGCCAGGTAGATGTCCTCCAGATCGTCGAGGTGCGCAAGGATGGCTTCCTGTGCGATGTCTGTCGGTGTGCGCCCGGTGGCAGCGGCCAGTGCCTCAAGGCGTTCCTCGACGCCGCGAGGCAATCGGAGTTCCAACATAGAAACCTCTCTGCGATTTCGCCCCACCCCAGATGGAAGCAACCGGTTCCCGGGGGCAAGTGACCGGCGCGGAATGCGTAGGCACGGTTAACGTCATTCCCACTATTACCCAGCAACCATGCGGGCTGTAGCACAGTTTGCGACTTCCCGCTGCCACATAGAATGCCCCACCCACGCAGGCCTTTGCAGCCGAGACGTGCGAAACCGGTCATTAATTCGCGTCATTCCCACTATTTCGGGCCTGAAGCGGCTGTTATCCACAGAGTTGTTCTAAAAATCGCGTCATTCCCACTATTTTCAGGGGGCTCCCCTTAGACCTTAGGAGGGGCCGGTATGCACTAACGGAGAATCCACAGCTTTATTCTTCACGTAGGACCATTCGATGCCGACACCCTCAGCAGCACAGGCCTCCTGTACCGCGGTCATGGCACGCTTCACTGCTTGTCGAAATGCCGGGCCCATCGCAGTGCCCGAGTCGGTGATCTCGTGTAAGCGCTCGATGGTGATCGGGAACGGGTCTTTGTGACTGCGGAAATACATGTGCAGATTCTGCGCCAGTGTCTTGCGCTTCAGTCGACGGCGAACATTCCATTCCAACCAGGTCGTATCGTTGTCAAACAGCGCCTTGATCCGTGGAGACAGCCCCATGAACCAATCGACGAAACCCCAGAAGCGCGTGAGCATCTATCTCACCCCGCCCGTGCAACGCGTGATCGATCAGCTACCGAAAAACCAGTCACTGACCCACCGCCTGGCGGTCATGTCCGAGCGCTACGAGCTGATATGCGGCCAGACGCCGCCATTGACCCCAGATGAACATGCCATCTTGGCACAGACACTCTCGGGAACGTTCATCGACCCACTGTTGATTCAGCACCTCGATCAGGAAATTGCTGACAGTGATGAGGGCGATCCGGGCGCGATCGCCCAGTTCGCTGAACGAGTGGCACACATGAGCTACGCGGACCGCGTGGCCATGATCGAATCCCTCGGGAGGTGACATGCGCGAGGCGCCCTTCTCCACCATCGACGAGCTGGATGCCTACGTGGGCGGTCCGCAGATACAGTGTCTCGAGTGTGGACGCTGGTACCGGGCGTTGGCGACACACCTACCTCGCACGCATGGTATGTCACACAATGACTACCTGTTGCCCCCTGTGTAGCTGATCAGGAAGCGTATCACTTGCCCTTCTTGTCCTTGCCACGGATCTTGAGCATGTCGTTGTTCAGCGAACCGTGGGGTCCGGCACCATCACGAGAGCAAGGGTTCGGTCGTCGTGATGACCGGCCTTGAAGAAGTCCAGGTACTGCACCAGCGGGTCCTCTGCCACCACTTCCGGTCGGGCTGGATCACCCAGGACCGGAGCGAGGGTGTCGAACATCTCCCACCACTGACGGGCATTCTTAAGATCGTTGTCGGAATCAAACAGGGGGTCGGTCACGCCATCGGTCGCCAGGACCAGAGCGTCCAGCGCGGCAAACCGGTGGATCTTGATCCGCGGGTAGAAATCCTCTGCCGGCGCACTGAAGACCTTGGCATCGAGGAAGCGTGTCTGGCCGGCGTGAGCACCACCATCGACGTCGTTGAGTAGCTTGCCGCCCCGGCCACGGGTCAGGGCGGCAATGCCGCCATCGCCAATGCCGACGGTAATGACCAGACTCCCCCGCTCCGTGGGCTTATGCAGGGCCAGTAGTGTCGTGGTGGAGAAGCTCTTGACCGACACACATGACTCTCGAGCGGCGGCGGCAATGGCTTGATAGCCGGCGTGAAGTCCGGCCAGCACACTGCTGTGCAACGCTTGGGTGAGTGTCTGCCGCATGGTGCCGTCACCATGCTCAATGAACTCGGTGGCCGCTGACTCCAGTGGACAGTCGTCCTCCTCCAGATAGGCCTGCAGGTGATCGCCAGCATGGGTGCAGATCAACCGACTACCCTCTCGCGACAAACCACACGACCCGGCTCCATCCGCCACGATCAGAATGTGCCAGCCAGTCTCGGTGGCCCGGATCAGGCCATGGTCGTCACGCTGCAAGCCCTTGTGGGCGTGTGAGCGGCCCCGCTGTGATGCCATCTGCATCCGCCAGCCGTTCCCGGCCACAACGCGATCCACGTCGCAATCTGGCTTGGCATAGAGCGCGTCCGGGTCGGATGGCAGATCCTTCCAGAGATTCCGGGGGTTGGGGATGTTGCATTGGAATTCATTCACGACAGGTTCCTTGGGGCAGTCGAGACTGTAGGGACGTCGCAGGAGAGGACCAGTAACGCAATAATGGTGCCTGCTTGTCATCAGATGATGGCAGCGTCTCCGCGCAAAAGGTAGCGTCAAACCCACGGCTCTCGGTTGCCCTGGTCGCTGGTCGCTGGTCGCTGGTCGCTGTTATCAATGTTTCCAGTTAGTGCTTCAACATGGTGAGCATCGTCATCTAGCGGTCTGTCTACGCGAATTTTCGTCGCTCACTGCAAAAAAAAGTCGCAAACCTCGATCCCATGCAAAAAAGAGTCGCGACCTCACCTTTTTATCAGGAAATGGACGAATGACATCCACGACACTCACCAAGCAGATCGACATTGCCGCTGGGCGTTTGAACCTGTCACTCACTGAGGGAGCGGAGCGACTCGACGAGCTCCTGTCATTTGCGTCTCGACTCAACCCGCACCGGGGCTACCTCTTTGTCTCGAGGGTGCTGGGCAAGCATGTGCCTGTCCTGCCGTCCAAGATGGATGCCATTCACGAAGAGCTGGCGGCCACCGTCTGCCTGGCGGGCAGGATTCCTTACGTGGTGGGTATGGAGGAAACCGCCATCGGTCTCGGGGCCGGGGTGGCTCGTCATCTCGGTCGCCGCGCAACGGTGGCCGTCTACCAGCACACCACGCGATTTCTGGTGCCGGAGCCGTGGCTGCGCATCCGGGATCCGCACTCCCTCGCCGATACCATGCTCATCGCTCACCTGAATGAGGAGTCAGCGGTGCTGGCGGCCGAGTCTCGTGACCTCGTGCTGGTGGTCGATGAAATATCGACCGACAAGACGCTCGCACAGCTGGCGCGCGAACTGCTCAACACCGAATTACTGGCCCATGTCACCGACCTTCACATCGTGTCGTTGGTGAGCTGGCTGACCGATGAGGCCCGTGCTGCCCTACTGGCGGAGCTGCCGTCACATGTCGAGGTGCATTTCGTCCAGTTGATGGCCGGTACCTACACTTTCACTCCCGATCCGGAATACCGGGCCGAACTGCCGGAGCATGTGGATACCGACTTCTGTTCGACGCTGATGGCGGATGACCGTCCGTCAGCTCCCCTGCCCATCGAGCAGGATGGTCTGTTCGGCAAGGTGCTCGGTCTCGACGATGAGCCGTGGCCGGCGCGCATCGCGGAATGTCATGCTCTGTACACGGATCTGCATCGCTCGCCCGACATCACTGGGCCGCTGGCCGTGTATGGCATGGGCGAATATCTCGACGCGCCCTTCCGTCTTGCACTGGCGCTTGAGTCCCTGGGCCATGACGTGCGCTTCCAGAGCTCAACTCGCTCGCCCATTGCAGTTGGTGACGATATTGCGGGCATGCTCGAAATGCCGGCAATTGGCCAAAGTGGGCGCGACGGCAAGCGTCACTTTCTCTACAACCCGGACTCCAAGCGCCGCCCACTGGCATTCAGCGGCACTTGTGAGCCTACCTTGCAGGCCGCCCTTGCCAGTGCGCACTGGGCCTACGGCCGCCAGCAGAATGCCAAAGCCAAGAAGTGTGATGTTGGAACGTACGTACCGATCTGGACAGCACTCTGTTCGGCAGCGAACGCACAATCCCAACAGGTGCCTCCCAACAGGTGCCTATCGCAATATGCGACTCTATCCCGTAGTAGACTTTGGGCGTGCAAACACCTGAGGCGCTAGAAAGACGCACTACTGAAAAAGTAAATCTTGCGCGAGCATTGATGCATTACGCCACATGGAGTGGCCGGAGAAACTTAGACTGTGCCCTTTTGGAAATTCCTATCCCAATCTGAAGCCCATCCTGCCCGCTACGATAGCCCAAAGGCATTTCTTGTAGTCGCCGGCGGGGTTTCACTCCTTGAGTCAGAAGCTCGGCGCGCGGGCCTCAGTGCGCTTGCCAAGAGCCCTACGATTCGCCTTGCAAGACAAGGGGGATTGAGAGCTCATGAGGCGTCGGGGCAGGATATTGCGTCTTTGCATCCACGCTTGGCGCAAGTCTCGGGGCTGTTGGCACTGGCCTCGGCCTCAGAGGCTTGTATTTCCGCGGGATGGTGTCACCGCGTATTGCTCGATACGCGATGGAAGGCCACGCACCTGGCCTCATTCACTGATTGGCGCACGCGCCGACTCCTCACGGCAAATGTCGCCTGCCGCCCTATTGAGAAACTGAAGAAACCCGCAGATAGGGTACTGGCAGCCGCCATTCTCACGGGCGAACTCATGGAGTATGCCGCCGGGCCAACTGGCGCCCTTCAGTCTTTCGCTCCATCTCTGAATGCTTTGCAAAGCGCCGGCGCCAAGGGATGCACACCGTTGCGTCACCTACTCGCTATCTCCGCCGCCGTTTACGACACCTTGAGCGTGACGAGAGTGGTCGGTATGCCGGCAGTCGAGCAAAAGGCTGCTCGGTGGCAGCCTTCGTATTGCTCATCAGCGCTCAGTACTCCCGTGGTCATGCCAACAAATCCAACGTGAGCTGCTCCTCATCTCTCGCCTCTGCCCTGAGTCTGGCCTTCTCTTCCTTCGCCTCGGCCCTGATCCTGGCTTTCTCTTCCCTAGCTTCTGCCTTGAGACGGGCTTTCTCTTCCCTGGCTTCTGCCTTGAGACGGGCTTTCTCTGCCTTCGCCTCTTCCTTGAGCCTGGCTTTCTCCTCTTTCGCCTCTGCCCTCCGCTGCTTGATCAATGCGGGATCATCCTCCGGAGTGCTGATTTCACCACCCATCTCCCGAAACATGCGCGTTGTCAGATCTCGCAGCGTGTAGGCGTACAGTGAAAACATTGCCTGAAAACGCGACAAGGGATCACCGTCATTGGCAGATTCGACTCCATGCATCACCTCGGAATGGAAGGCGAGACCACTGATCACAAGATTGTGATCGACGGAGAACTTGGTCTCATCGTGGGTCTCCAGGCTGAGCTTGGTCACCTCATAATAATGATCCAGCATGCCGGCGACTTCCTCGCTGGTGAGATCGACCTTCGAGCCCGTGAACCGAGTCGCATACGCGCCAGTAGAGCTGAACACCACACTGCGAGTCGGTGTAGCCCACTCCAGACGGTCTGGGTAGCGGACCCACGCGGTCAGCAGCGAGGTAGGCTCATGCGTCGTCTTGACTGGCGCGACCGAAAGTCCATCGAGTGTCTCCCTCAAGAAGTCCAGCACGTCCAGGCGCACCTTCTCTGACCCCGCGCCTACCCCCACCAAGTTGTCACGCGTGTCCCACCAGACAGTGATCCGCTTTTCAGTGACCGGAGTGGTGGGAAGAAGCTCCTGCTTTACCTGATCGCGGATATCCGACCTCGTCTGCGAAGACGCGACCTTCGAATGCCTGTCCTCGAACTCCTGTACACGAGCATCTGTCATGGCCTTGACGAGCCCGGCGGAAAGCTCTTTCTTCCGATGCAGGAATGTCAGAACACGGTGATCCATGACACGCATCATCAAAGCGCTATGCAACCGGCCTGCCGGCGCTGCCCAGCTCTTCTGGTGAACCTGGTAGGACGACAAGTCTGCGTCCGTAAACTTCTCCTGCAGCTTCTCCAGTAATTCGTCATCCGTCAGGTGCACTGGATGGTGAATGCGGTACAGGCCAACCGTACTGAGTGTGAGATCCATGTTGTGTCACTCCCGAGCGCGAGATGAGGTGTGCTGCCGTCGTGATGGGTGCGGCGGCAGCTCACAGGGGCATCCTTCAGCTACACAGCAAGCCGCTGGAAAGGATCTGCTTCAATCTGCCCTGCCCGATTCCCTTGATACGGGTGAGCTGGCTGGCGGACTGCCAGGGGCGGCGGTCGATGATGGCGGCGGCGCGCGCCGGGCCAATATTCGGCAATCGGTCGAGTTGTTGAGCGCTGGCGCGATTGAGGTCTATGCAGGAAGACCCGGCCGTACTGCCGACCAGAGAGCGTGCGGGTGTCGTCGTTTGTGCGGTAGTGCTCGAGGTGTGTGGCACCAAAGCGAGCTTGCTGCCGTCCAGTCTCATGTAGACCGGGGCATGATCAGATACCACGGCCCGCGCCATCTTGTGGGTCATGCCCAGATACTGGGGAAACCGGAAGATTCCCCCGCTGGCCTTGGGCCACTCACTCGGCACACGCCAGATGTTGTCGTAGAGATTGGCGTAGCGGCCATTCTTGCTGGAGAGTGTTGTGGCCCCGCGAGTCACCAGCGGGCGCAACCCCAGCGCACGCACGTCCCGCCACGCCGGTTCGGATGGCGCCATATTGAAGTCCCCCATGATGATGGCTGGCTGGTCCGGCGCCATTTCCTTCATCAGGTCGTAGATGTCGGCCAATGCCCGAATCTCGGGGGTTCTATCCGCCTTGCTGTCGCCATACAGGATGTGGACATTGGCTGCCGTAAAGCGCTTGCCGCTGTCCTTCACTCTGAACGAGGCAAGAAGCGGCTCGCGCGAGAAGACATCCTGTGTGTCCAGGTACACCGCGGCGCCGCCGTCGTAGCCGATCACGTCTTCGCGGTAGAGGAAGGCGTACTGCTCCTGATAGCTGCCCCGCCCCACCTCTCGGCTCACCAGACTGCCCCACTCATCACCGGTCAGCGACTCAAGGCGCCGCTCCAGATCAGCGACCACGCCGCCCTCCATCACTTCCTGCAGGCCGACCAGGTCCATGTGCTGCGCAACCGCGGCCACCTTGTCCATCTGCTTCTGATTATTCCAGCCCGCGTGGAGTAGGTTCCACGAACCGATCGTCGGCCCCGCGACTGCCGCACTCGACATGGCCAGCAACGCAGATGCCGCCATCGCTTTCGTCCAGCGAAGCAGCCGGCACCCGAGTGTCAACGAGGTGGGAGTCTTCATACATGCCATCCTTGAAATAGAAGGTTCTCGTCTAGGCTATCGGACCGCGACGATCAGCCAACCTGATTTGCAGCTCCTCGGAAGAGATTCAGGAGTCCTACAACGATTGCCTGTCGTCTTCCATGTCATGAACTAGCCCTGTGTCACCGATCATGTGATCCAGCGACCAATACGTATAGTTAATTGGCCCTTTTTTCCGACGAGTGGAGAGGTTCTCGACAATAAAGTCAACATCCCGCCGCTGGGTCCACTTTTCCGGTAACGATGCCAGAATCACAAACTCATCTTTTGACTTCATATCGACAGCGGTCATTGAATATCCTCCTCCTGACATGCTGCTAACATCGAACAAGTTCTCGCTATGAGCAGAATCATAATACCGTAACGAAAACTCACCATTGCCATAACCAGATTTCTTTTTTCTCAGGCTGCGACACGTTCCAGAAATAAACAGGTGGGCCGCGTGACATTCCGAGCATGTGACGATATGCGCATCAGGCTGGGTCACACGCAGTGTACTGTCACATTTCAGGCATTGGACGTGCCGAGTGTAATGCCGGTCTGCGTCATACTCCTTTAACACCATGTCCCAAACAGCTTTCTTGCCAAAGGTATCAATGGCCAACCGAAAGCTGTGTAGAAATTCATCCTTAGTGATCATTCAGGAAACTCCCTTTTTTTATATTCCGCTTGAAACCCGCAAACTCGGTGAAATGCAGTGTTTATTTCGGTTTAACCTATCCTGCATTATAGATGTATATTAACATGGTTCCCATTAAGCACCATAGCAGTAGCTTCTCTCCTTCAGTCTGCATACAGGATGACATACCTCTTTCTCTATGCCGGCTCAACGTAAATGTTACGCACTGCCTCATTCACGACTGAAGAATCGGTTGGCTGAAGTAAAAACACCGATAATCTGATGGTGGTATTCAACAAAAGGAACATCTCTCATGGCCCAGTCACATCCCCTGCTACCGCAGTATGTCTACCTCGATCTTGAGACAACGGGGCTGGTCGCTGCTGACAACGATATTCTGGAAATCGGTATTGTGGATGACAATGGCGAAACGCTTCTGTCCAGTTATGTGCGACCTGAAACAAAGGAGGAATGGACAGAGGCCGAGGGCATCCACCATATAACGCAGGGGATAGTGTGTGACGCGCCCAGGCTGGCGGACCTGCTGCCGATAGTGGCTGAGGCAGTCACCAATAAAGTGGTCGTGATCTACAACGCCGCGTTCGATACAGCTTTCCTGGCAGGCCATTTGGCAAGTGCCGCTGATGTGGTTTGCTGCATGAACCGGTTTACCACCTACTACGGTGAGCCCGATCCCAAACGCGGCGGCCTGCGACACAAGTCGTTGACCTTTGCTGCAGAGCATACCGGCTATATCTGGACCGGCAATGCCCATGCTGCCGTCCAGGATGCACTGGCCACGCGCCATGTCTGGCATTTCCTACAACACAATTCACTTCACGCACGGTGGCATAGTAAATCCGCTATTGGACATTGATCCGGACAATCATTTCAAATGTTTATGGAGGAATATCAACATGGTAATCAACCATCATGCATTGTACGGTTTATTTTTTATCATAATTTATGCTTGTGCTGTATATCCTGCGATCAGCGATGCGATTAACCGGGATGAAAATGCTTTTAACACCTTCCAAGATGCTGCCGAGGCGTATAAAGCTACGCCCACTAAGCAGAATGGCGCTGCTGTTTTGGATAGCTATGATAGCAGGTTTAAGCTGTATGCTAGGGAGAACAAAGCTCTGATAGAGAAGTATGAAAATATAAAGCTAGAAGCCCAACAGCAAATGCTCGACAATAAAGACTGGGGCCTGTTATTAAGCTTTTCTGATTCAGGGCGGGGGCTGAAAGATAGTCTTATTGACAAGATGACGAAGGTTTATGAAGGTGACTCTGCAACGATATACTCAGTGATAGGCAACAGAAAACTTGAATTGGATCAGCCTGTCGCAGCTTACGATTTTTACGTCAAAGCTGCGCTGCTCAATAACGATTTTTATGATTACCCCCGAGGACTAGCGTACAATTACGGCTGTACAGATCTTTATAATATCTGGGGAGCGTATGGAGCTAGCAAGAGGGACCTTGACGGCTCCCGTTACCCCATGACGCCAGCAACTCTATCGACCGAAGAGCTGGTATTGGCCAGGAATCAACTCTTGAAGCGTCAGCTACCGAGCTTCGCAAAAGATTGTGCTTTGAACTACCTGAGATGATAACCACCCAGACGCATCATCAATTCTCTAGGTCGGAAATCGCTCAAATCGACTATGACTATGCTCGCTAAGGAGGTTGACATGAACACGACACATAAAACAGAGAAACAAGCAACAGAGAAACAAGATATTGTAAGAGATATTTTTGATGCAAGCCCGCTGCTAATCGCCCTTATTATTTCAGCGGCCATCATTATCTTTGGGTCCGATCATGGGGATACCACTCCCGCTGAAGAATTTGCAGAATCGTTAGATATCTATGAGCAGTCTCCGACTGATCATAACTTGAAGTCCTTATTAGCGTCATACTCTGAAGAGTATGATGAAAAAATGAGCCGCCGCGATAATTCATCCATTTTTGTTAGAATAGATGAACATCGTCAAGCGCAGAAACAATGGTATTCCATTATTTCTCGCGTTATGCCTGTGCTAGCCAAGAATCACGACTACAACGCAATGCAATCGTTTATCGATAAAGGGTTTACACTTGACAAAAGGTCGATTGCAATAATCTCAGAGGAATATAGTGGTAATAATAGTGAGTTTTACCGTTCTATTGGTAGCTATCTGTATGCCAGAGGGAAACCTAGATCGGCTTATATGGCCTATGCTAAATCGGCACTTATTGATACAAGTAAGGTCAGTTATGTTAGAGGCTTGTTAGAACAGATGGGGTGTACCAATACCTATAACATCTGGGGAGAGTTGTCGAGTGGTACTGTAGGTTTCCAAGGGCAGAACTACCCCTCCGTGCCAGCAACACTAACAATCAAGGAGCTTGCTCAGGCCCGGCAAGCATTAAGGGAAGGCAATATCCCCGAGATCAACGAACCCTGTGCATTACATTTCGTTGATCGTTAAAAAACACGTATCTTGGAGATATACTATGAGTGACGAAGGGGTTTTTCTGCTTGTTTCGATATTCGGTTTAGTGACAATGTTCGGGCTATACATAGGGGATCATATTTATCAAGAAGGTGGTATGCGCACCTACGAAGAGCAACTTGCCACATATAACAACAGACCGACAAAGGCGAACCTTGAGGTTCTTTGGCGCTCATTGCACTCCGGGACTACGCGGGATCTCAAGGAAAGTTTACATGCTCACGAGGCTATGGGCTCAATTTCCGAGATAGCGTTTTACTTCAAACAGGACGAATGGGGGCGAGAGTATAGTTCGTTATTAGCTGACACACAGAAGGCGTTACTCCAGCAGCAAGAATGGAAGACTCTCTCTGCGTTATACGAAGAGGGGGTCATCCCGATCGACTTCCGCTATAGCCCCCACGCTTTGCGCTATCAAGGGACCAGCCCGCCCCTCTTGGCGCATCGCGGCCTGGCCGAGCTTCAGCAGGGCATGCCGCGCACGGCCTACGAAACCTTCACGGATGCAGCCTTGATCGACCGTAGCTTCGCGAAGTATCCGCGTAGCATGGCCTTGCAGTTCGGATGCACTGATCTGTATTCCATTTGGGGAGCGCTCACGGATAAAACGGTCAGCTTTGGCACCGCAGCTCTACCACCGGAACGGCGAACGCTGAATAATGCGGCGTTATACAAGGCCCGCCAGGCCTTATTGGATGGCTCCGAGCCAACCGAAGCTGGTTCTTGTACACTTCTCGAGCAAGCCACGTAATGACATGATAAGCAGAGAATATTTCCTCTCACTGATATTTAGGAGCCGAAAATGCCGGGTACGGATACCAAGCAATATCGCATCCAAGGAAAGCTCTTTTTACTATGGGGCGAGTCGATCGTTCTTTTATTCGTTCTCCTACTACTTGTCCAAGCGGCGAGGTTGACGTTCGACACGGATCTGGATGTAAGCTTGCTCGGTAAGCCTGGGGGCACAGTCCACTTGGCACAATGTACTGAGCGCTGTGATTTTGAAGGCAAAATAAGTCGTCATTTCTTTACCGGGGATATTGTGATTGAACAGGATTCACGCACGATCTATATGTCTCCCAGCAATGTCGAATCCATCACCTATTCGGATTAAAGGAATTGCTCTATGGAAGATGCTCGCAAAATTCTCGACAGCCGCAGTCTAATTCCCACGGTATTCTGGGGCGGCCTGATCGTGTGGATCCTCTACTCCCTCGCTACGCTGGCCTCGCCTCCTGGGAACATACCGGTGTTTGGCTCCGAGTACGGCACCGTGCTGATCAAAGGCTGTGAGCCCACCTGCAAGATCCGTGGTGACGTCAGCAGCGAATTCTTCGGTACCGACGTGATCATTGAGCAACAGAGCCAGGTGATCCACCTCGACTCCTCCGCGGTCATTGGCATCATCTACCCTGACCAGCCATAAAAAAGCCCCGCTGATGAGCGGGGCTTTCTGTCACGGCCTGTCAGGCCTAGTTGGTCACGTAGTTCGAGTAATCCCCCGAGTCGTCCAGACCGCGCAGCTTCACCGCCGGCCGTGCCGGGTACTGCCCTTTCGAAATCGACAGGCCGTAGCTCTCCATGTCGATCACCTCACCGTTCACCGTCCACTCGTAGTCGACCACGCGGCCATCCGGGTCACGACAGTCTGAGCGGAAGCGCCAGGCCGTCGAGGTGTCGTAACTGCGAATCTCACAGACCGGTGGCTGGTTGGCCTCGACCTCCACCGTCTCGGTCTGCTCCACCACCTCGCCGTAGTCGGACACCATCCGTACCGTGATGTCGTGGCGCCCTTCCGCCAGCGGAGTGCGCAGATAGCGACTGGAGGCGTCCATCCTCTCCCCGTCTACCTCGAACTCGAAGTGGCTGACACGGTCCCGTGGGTGGCCACCTGACACCATGGGTGACACGCTGACCTCGAGCGGTGCGCGCATATAGCGGTTGCTGAAGTATTGGCGCTGCTCCACCAGGAACGGATCGGGCTCGCCATAGGTCAGATCGTCCTCCAGCACCGTCTCATTGCCACGGCCATCGCGGATCACGATGCGGTAATGGTAATCGCCGGGGTCCGGCGCGATCATCTGGCGCATGACGTCTGAGTAGGCCTGTGTGACCTGTAGGCTAGGATCCAGCTCCCACTCATAGGTCAGATCTTCCAGACGGTTGGAGCGCGTCACCTGACGGATACGCAGCAGTACGTCGGCCGGCGCCACGTTGGCATTCGACTTGATGTACATGCCCCAGATCGGCCAGATGTACTTCCAGACTCGGGCATTGTACGTATCGGTCGCTTCCGAGGTATCGCGGTAACCCTCTACCCACCCGGTATAGAGCACATCCAACGTGCCATTCTCCATGTCCGCGTCGGTGGGCGTGTAGGTGAACGACTGACCCTCGACTTCTGTTCCGTCCGGCAGTGTGAAGTAGCCCACCAAATCCCGGTTGAAGCCGATGTAGGGCTCTCGCACGTTGACGCTGAACTCGTACTCGACACCCGTCTCTACCTGGCGCGGCCCAACAATGTAGGCCGAGATCGGCTTGTGGTCACGGAACGATACCCCGACCGAGTCCTGCACCCAGGCATAACGGTCAGACTCCGGTGCGGCGCGCTTCTTCACCCGGACCCACGCATTGATCGACTCCTCTTCATCCCGGGAAAGAGTGAGAGTCGTCGTGTTGGCGCCGCCAGCCGCGTCCCAGGTCTTGCCCAGGTCGGTCGACCACTCGATATCCAGATCGTCCGTTGGCACCGCTTCTCCATTGTGCGTGACATCGGCGGTCAGCGTGAGGCTGTCACCCACGAACGCCGTGCGGGGCCCGCTCAGTTCCAACGTCGGCACGTCGTAGACCACCACCTCGGCGATCTGGGTCACCGACTTGGCGCCCGAGTAGCGGTTGGAGATGGTGGCCTGAAGCTCATAGATCCCGGCTTCGTCAAACATCACCTCCTTGCGTAACCGCAAGCGATCATCCAGCGAGCGGGCATCTTTCTCCCAGGATTCCCCCTGCTTGCGGACACGCCACTCGATGTCCCCTGAGGCTCGCAGCCCTTCCGAGTCTGCAAAGTCGATCTGGAACAGCCCGTTGTACGGCACCGGGCCGGAAACCTTCCGGGCGCTGATCTCAGCATCCAGCGGATTGCCTTCCAGGATCGTGACGTAGATCGGGGAGCCTGAGTACTCAGTACGTTCGAACTCCTCAATGGGGGAATGCAGACGCGCTTCCGCCAGCAGGCGCAGATTGGCGCTTTCGCCGGCCTGCAACTGAAGCTCGAAGTCCGCCGTGCCATCCTCAGCCACCGTCACGAAGTCACTCAACGCGGCGTAGTCATCACGCCCGACTTCCTCGACGATGCGCACGTCCCACGTGCCCATGCGTTCCGCGGAGTATCCCCCTTCGAACTGAGGATCATTGATCTCGACATGGAATGAGGTCGTGTCGGTGTTCAGTACCTTGCGCCCATCGGCATTCAGGTACAGATAGGGCTGCACTTTCTCGCCCGGCACGACGATGGCATCAAAATCACGCGTCGCCTGAATCGCTGGATGCTCGGTGTATTCGGCATGCGCACGTAGCTTCAGGTTCGTCCAGAGCGGGTACACCTCGTCCGTCGGCACGCGCGACATCAGCAGTCGGTCACGCGACGACATCGGCATGCCGTAGCTGTCCTCGATCAGCGTACTCTCAGCCTGAGTCACCCTGACATCCAGAGCACCGGGGCCGGTCTTGTAATAGATCTGGCCGAGCTGACGTTCCCCATAGGGTATAGACGGGACTTCATCCTCCGGAATGACGTCCTCCCCTTCCTCATTCTTGAAGGCACGACGATTCGAGCTATCAGTGAGTAGATCGATGACCGGGGTGGCCGGCTCCACTACCTGGAATGTGTGCGTCTGATCACCAACGACGACGGCGACACCGGTGCGCGAGAAGGCCGTCACCTCCCAACGGATGGACTGCTCTCCCAGCTCCGTCGGCGTGCCGTCAAAGCCCGGCCATGTCCCGGGCCGGGCGGTAAACCCATCCGGCAGATCGGCAATGGCCACCTGGCACGCCAGCTTGGGGCTGTCGATATCCAGCGTCTCCGCATAGGCGCGCGCATTGCTCTCATCGGAGAAGAAGGTGCAGTTGGAGCTATCCGCTTCCTTGACCACACCATTCACCGGGCGAATCAAGCGCGGGATGGTGTCGAGCTCGGGTACCAGCCGCGCCTGAATGGTATCGGTAGCGTCGGTCACCGTCAGTGTCTGGCTGCCTTCACCAACTTTCATGCGCTCGCCAGTCGCCGAGAACAGATACAGCTCGTAGGAGATGTCCTGATCGCCCAGGGTGACCGCACGCCCATAGAGCTTGGAAATGTGGCCTTCGCCGCTGCCGGCCGTCACCACGTTGGTTTCGACCGGTTTTTGCTTCCACAGCATCAGGCAGACCGGGTCGGCGATGGGGTCTGCGCGCCGCGCAATTTCCTCATCCATGGTCACCCGGCAGGTCGTGTCGGAATTGGCGCTGGCACGAATGTCGACCAAGTCCACCAACTGGTGCACGGTCCAGCCGTTCTCAGACGTCAGCGACAAGTCCGGTACCCAGGTCGTGATGTTGGCCATCAGCATCGGGGCATTCGGCGCCGTAGTCGAGAGGAGTAGCGAGGACGTGCCCAGCAGGCCATCTTCGGCGGGATACGCGGTCACCGAGATGCGAGACTCATGCTGGGAGAAATCGTAGGCCTCATTGATCACCACCGAGTCGCCTGGCGCCAGATGGGTCCCGTTCACGATCAGTGGCACCTCGGCATCGGCGCGCAGCGTGGCGATCAGCTGATACTTGCCCACCACCTTCGAGCCGTCATGTAGCTCGAGCACCTTGGACTCGATGATGCGGCTGCCGCCTGGCCGATAGAATGGCATGGATAGCGCCGGCAGGTACGCTGTTGTGCCATCGCCATAGGCGAGCTCCACCTGGGGTGGTGCATAGGAGAAGCTGTGGGTTCCGGTCCCGATATTGCCAGCATCATCCCGGCCGGTGATGGTCAGGGTGTAATTCTCCCCCTCTGTAAGACTCGGGAACATGAGCGGATACTCGAGGCGGTAGACATTGCTCCCGCCAGCGACGCCTACCAATGCCAGATCGACATCCTCATCGGCCGGCCCACCCGACAGGGAAGCTCGCAGCATCTCCGGCTGGCGGTCGAGGTTGTCCTGGCCACGGATCAGAATGTCATCCAGTGAGGCAATGGCATCATCCGACGTGATGCTGATGGTCGGCGCCGTTTGATCCAACAGCAGCGTCCGGCTCACCTGACGCTCAGTGACGTTCCCGAAGCGGTCTTCCACGTGATACTCGAAGCGGTCGTACTCCCCCTCCTCTACCCGTGACAGGTCGTAGTAGAAGTCGCGCTGCCAATGGGAGTTCTGGTACTCACGGGATCTGGGGACTTCGACCCACTCCCCGGTGTCGCGGTTACGCAGCTTCAGTGTCGACTTGTTGAAATCGACGTAGTAATTCCGCCAGCGCAGATAGCTGATGAGACGGTCACGGTCTTCTTCAAACGTCCGCACCACCATTTCATCATCGACGCGCTCAACCTCCAGCACCGTCGGCGGCGTGTTGTCGGCCTCCATCCAGATATGCTTGCCCTTGACGGAGTACAGGCCTTGTCCCTCTTCCTGGCCATAGACCTCGAAGTAGATGGCCGGCGAAGTCGCTTCGGGATTGACGCTCTGATACGCGTAGCGGTTGAAGTCGAAGTCCGCTTCCGCCTGAGTCTCGCCGGGCGGGACGATCACATACTCATTCTGCTCCACATAGGTGAGGCGGAACCTCACCTTCTGCGGATAGGGGCGCGGCTCGATCTCCACTCGGGCACCGGTGAGCACGGCGTCCTTACGCGGTGCCCCCATGCGCTGCGTGCTGGACGTCCAGTCGGCCATGTCGCTGAACTTGAGCTCCCAGCGCTTGAGCTCCGGGGCCACAATGGCATCCTCCGACACCACGATATCGGCATAGATCCCGAAATAATTGATCATCCGGTCATAGGAGCGATACAGCACCTTCTGGGGGCCGTACTTATTAACTGAGTAGTTGTTGCGTGACCCGACGAAGACGTAATCCTCTGTCTCCCCGATAGGGGTCAGGTCCAGGTGGGGCTGAGAGTTACCGTATTCCCCCAGGCCAAAGGGGGTGTAGTCGGTGTAATTGCTCTTGGGCACCTTGAAGATCAGGCCTACCGGGTTCGTGGAGATGGTCACACCCGGGGTGTACGGGATATAGCCTTCTCGTGGTCCCAGTTCGTCGATGGCCTCGCCAGTGTCTCGAGGTGGGTCATAGATGCCAACAATCTCAATGGGCGGGTTGTCGCTCTCGCCGTTGCTCCAGTCGTAATACACATCGAGACTGCTGCTGGCGGAGTTACCCGTCACATCCACGACTTCGGCTGTGATGGTGTAAGCCCCATAGGTGCCGGTCTCGAACAGCTTCTCACGCGAGAAACCTGCCGAGCCATCCTCCACCTGCTGCTCGTAGGTGCGGAGCACGTTGCCATCGTCGTCTGTCAGCGTGAACAGGACGTGGTCGATCGGCACCGACGACTCGATGCCCTCCAGGAAGATCCCGGACAGCCGGTTGCCAATCAGAGGGCGGTCAACCCCTGACCACTCATGCGCGCGTGCCTGGTCGATCTTCCACTCCCCCAGAGTGGGGCCATCCCGCTCAATGGTCAGTGGATGGGATTTTTCCGACACGACGCCGCCGGCGGAATTGATGATCCGGTCACGCAGCACGTAGTAGCCGTCATCCTTGGGTGCGAAGAGATCAAGCGTAGTGCCGTAGTAGGACGTCCCTTGATACTCATAGCGGTCATCGGCGCCGATCAGCTCGCTACGCGTCGAGTCGACCAGGTTGCCCTGACCGTCGAGAAGCGACACCTCCAGATAGCGATCCAGGCCAGCCTGTACATAGAACGTCATGCGGCTTTGGGCGTTGACGTTGATGGCGTCCACTTCCGTGGTGGCCGTCTGCTTGTCTCCGCGGCCGTCTTCGTACTCGTAGGCAAGGATGTCGGCCATCACGGGGCTACTGACTAGCGCCGATGCCCCTATCCCAACCCCTGCCCCGAGCGACAGCAGCCAAGGCCGCGCTCTCCCCTTTGCTCTTGCCCTCATAATCCCCCCGGTTCCCGAAGTATCCTTGATGCCATGGAAGAGTGTGATCAATTCCATATTTCCTTGGAACACTTCCCCTTACAGTGCTTCGTTCAGCACTGAACGAAGTGTTGATTCGCCTCTATAGCACAGCTTTCAGCACATGGCGTTGACCACCTATTTGCATCATTACGCTGCACCCAACCCCGACTTCTTGAATAATATCAAGGAATTCAGTTACTTAACGATTTTCAGCATGCACGAATCCTCATGACAGTTGGAGTGTCTTTTGCAAGGATACTGCGCTTTTCAACTTGTCGCGAATAGATCGGTTTTGTGGTCGAATAAAAACAGTGGTCATGACGAAAAAAGCCTCTCCTTTCTCAAGAAGAGGCTTTCCTTTTTCTTTAATTACCGGCTCCTAGTTGGTGACGTATGCAGAGTAGTCCCCACTATCATCGACGGAGCGCAGCTTCACGTGTGGGCTGGCGGGGTACTGCCCCTTGGAGATCGACAGACCATAGCTGCGAAGATCGATGACCTCGCCATTCAGGGTCCACTCTACTTCACGACTTACCAGGGTGTAGCGTTCGGGTGTATCTGGCAGATCCAGCGTCAGCGGATAGCCGGCATATCGCTCACCGTTAGACAGGGTGGAATACTCCCCGGACACGATCTCTTCGCTTTCAGCCCGCGAGACGGTATTACCGTTCTGGTCTAGCAAAAGAGCTTCTGCACGCCCTCCTGTAGGGCCCGTGAGTGCCACAGATATGGTGTTTGCCTGAGCGCCATAGACATGCTCAGGTGGCTCTGGTGACGCCAGCATGCCACCTAGTGCGCTGTACTGGATTCCAGCATTGCGGCGCTGACCAACGATCCTAGATACATGCCGAGCACTAGAGCTGCAATCCCCCCTCCCCGCCTCATTATCTTCTTTATGTTCTGCATCGTTCCCCCTGGCCACTGCGGCCAAGCTCTATAGCTATATGAAATGTCATTTTTATTCCTGTAGAGCACAAACGTAACTGACGATCAGCCTTCCGACCTAAGCACCTTCAACCTGGATGGTTATTTCATCGTCAGCAACTAGATTTTACGAACTAATTAGCATAAAAACAAAGATCAACCCTGATAAAAAATCTATATGCAACAGCAAGTTACGGCTATTTGTGAATTTTATATACAAAAAAATAACTGCTTTTTTACTGGGTGTCGATCTGAATTTCACTCCCTCAATGCATCAAAATTCTTTGCAAGAGGTGGTAGCATTGGAAAATGCATTGGCAGATCGGGAAAGGCTGGCAGGCTGTGTTGCCGGAATGACTTGAGAGGGAGTGAAGATGCCGCAGACGCATATGTCAGATACGCTTTTCGACGCCATTGTGGAGTACCGGACGAAGCGGTTACGAAGAAGCTTATCGAAAGGCGCTCAGGCGCCAAGGTCTATCGAGGCTGCGCGAGACTATTTCACCGGAGAAGCTTCGACTATTCGATCTGCTGCAGCACACCATGGCCTGAGTGCCACCATGGTGTCAAAGATGATTCAGAGTCTGTCTGTAGCCTACGAGGAAATGAAGGCCAACGAGGGGCTAGTAGAGGTCAAGTTGGTGGTCCCCAAGGCACAGGCCCAGGAAGTGTGTGCCTACGGGGATCGGGTGCTTCAGGCGGTGCGTGGGGGAGTCGACACACCGAGCCTGGTGGGGGAGCTGGAAATCATGAAATGTCAGCTACGTGCTGCCAGCAGAGTCTCACCAGAGCTCGCATGGCGTTTGAGAGACACGATCAGCCTGTGTCAGCGAGCTCATTGCCACGACATTGATATACAGCGGTCGCTGAGTGAAATACTGGAGGGGGCAGCCGAGTTGGTTTGCCGTGGGGAAGCGCAAGAAGGCTAGGGTTGAGTGGCTTCGGTATTGGCATAGGGGAAGGTGGTCTCCCCCCCCTTCCCCTTTTACGACTCTTTCGCCGGGGTTTGTTGCTGCAAAAGCTCTCTCTGCTCCATTACAAGCCTGAGAAAGTCCTTATCCATTTTGATGGTAGTTCGAGGGCGACCAGATGTTTCTTCACCAAGTGCAGGGCGGGCCACTCTGATAGTGCCCACACCTGGTAGGTAGTCGGTACCGTTCTCGAGCAGCCGGATACGCAGGGTTTTCAGGTACATTTCGAGAATCTCGGTGACGCTCTCTTCTGACAAAATATGAGCCCCACTGATTCTTTGAACCACTTCATACATGGTGCTCTCGAGGGGATCTTCTTTCGGAGCGGCCATTCTCAATTTTTTTTGTTCGGGGGACTTTGGCTTCGACATCAGGATGGTCCTCGGCATTGAATTCTAACGTAATTCTAACTCACAACAGGCGTGTCAAGCATGAAGCAAACACTTTTGGTTGAACAACATGAGGGAAGTGATCTATGAGTAAGCATACAGCGGTCATCGTTAGTGTTTCATTATGCGTCGTAGGACTGGTCGCGGGCGGCATAGGCTACAGCGTGATGCGCTCCAACGAAGTAGCCGACCAGATGGCCGTGATCAATCAACAGCTCACGATCCTGACAGAACTTCAGCAACAGAAAACCAGCCAAACGGGTGATCCGCAAGACCTCAGCGCAGCGGTTCAAGAGGCACTGGATAAGCGGGCTCAAGAAGAGTTTGCGCGCAAGCGTAACGGCCTCCTTCAAAAGGTGCCCAACGCAGTTGATGATCAACCCATGGCCGGTAAGCACCTATATGGCAATCCGAAGGCGCGATATACCCTGGTCGAGTTTTCTGACTATCGATGCCCATACTGCCAGCGCTTCCATGACACTGCGCAATCCCTTGTCGATGAGGCCGGTGGGAATATGAACTGGGAGTTCGTTCATTTCCCATTGCCCATGCATGAACCTCAAGCAAGCCAATTTGCTGCCGGCGCCGAATGTGTCAGTGAATCACTAGGCAATAAAGCGTTCTGGGCCTATAGCCATAATGTGTTCGAGGATGCCAATGCCGATCCCGCCATGATTGCTGAGACATTGGGCATGAAGCCAGAAGACTTCAACCGCTGTATCAGTGATCCTGCGACGATGGCTAAGGTGCAAGAAGACAAGGACAAAGGAGCTCGGGCCGGCGTGACGGCTACTCCCTCTAGTTACATTGTCGATAACAAGACCCGTGAGGTCGTGACGGTGTCGGGAGCTCAACCGCGTGAGCGCGTTATCGAGAAGCTCCGAACATTGATGGAGCAGTCAAAATCTGTAGAAAAATCATAGATCTACATGGTTGATATGCCTCCTTCCGATCAACATGCCCCCTCATACTAAAGGATTATTCCTGCGACCCCGATACCAGTATCGGGGTTTCCTTTTTCAGCAACGTCACTCCCAACGCAATATACCAGCAGGCACACTTGGAAAGTAATCCTCTCCCCTCCCCCTCCTTTTCAGTGACAGTAGCCTTGTCTTCAGCAGCCTATCGGCGCTCGCGGTTTTATGTACGGTCCCCGGCCTATAGCTAAGGTGTCGCGACACTACCTCTGATCTCAAACCTGGAGCTTGCGTGCCCATAGGCACACCCAGTGGTAGGAGATACACAGAAAAGTAGGCAGGCATGACCAGTGCGCGGTGCCGTGAGTGGGGTCATAGCCAGCCTCAGCTGCCAAGTGATGTGCCTATAGGCACACTCATGGGTGCGATATGCACAGTCAAATAGGCAGGCCTGCACAGCCCCGGAGTGCCTATAGGCACGCGTAGCCAGCCTCTGTGGCCAGGTAAGGTGTGCCCATAGGCACACCTGTAACTGCGTCGTTCACTAACTGAAACCGGGCTCGAGTTGCCATGGCTTCAGCGTGGCCATGTTTCCGCCAGCAATATCCGGCTTGAGAGGCCGGGTCGTGCGCCAATGGGCACTCCAAGACGTGCGATAAG
>MDSY01067986.1_pt1 | contig 28653 bp, 18 predicted proteins | sample 811131 | NCBI WGS metagenome assembly MDSY01 (sample SAMN05326643, study PRJNA326480) | marine metagenome | isolation source: seawater | place: Atlantic Ocean: South West | collected 2010
CAAGCACAGACTACTAGATATCAAATGGTTAGGAGAAGTGCCTTTAATGGAGTACAAACGCTGGATATATATCGCTTCTCTTGGGGTAATAATCCCGACCCCGAAAAGCTTCGTCGACTTCTTTACGATGATATTCCAAATGCGAACCTAGCGTTGATGAGAAATCTTAAACAGGGGGAATATCTCAAAATACGCCCAATATTGATTTGTGAAAATGAACCAAGCAGAAGTAATTCTGCTTGGAGGAATATCATTGATGCAGCACGTAATTGGCCCGTTAACCCAACAAATGTCGGAGTAGTTATCATTCCTAATTACATTAGGTATATTGTCGTAAAAAGAGAGAATAAACATAGATAATATTCTATTCTGGTATGGATTAAAATCCAGACTTCTTATTCACATCAGTAGTGGAACTAATCCCAAATCGTTTCTAGCTACGTCCATCGTAACATCTCTTCCTGGTATGAGAAGTAATTTGTCTGATTCATCGAGAGCGAATACGGCTATTCCGATTTCATCTGCCATCTGCTTTACCATTCTGCGACATGCATTAGTTTGAGTATCCATGTGGATTAATCCATTCAAATCCACGATTACAGTATCGCCTCTGTGTAACCTGTCATGAATCTGTCTTAGAGGCAATCTATGCATTTTGTCAGGAACAACATAGCGTAATGCACGTTCTGGGAACTTTGCTGGACTTGATGAGTAGTTTGAGAGATCATGGAATGGAATTCCATCAGGTGTGACTGGGCCCTTCCAGCCCTTTGGAGCAATGGGTGTGCTGCGTATTGGCGGGGGAATGGAAAGAGGCTCCGGTCTTACTTCTTCGGATGTTGTCACTTCTGATGTCTCAATCACCTCATCATCAGGATTTACAATTGTTAACTGCTGACCAGGTTGATCTTCCAATTTGGTTTTCTTTTTTGGCACTTTCACTTTTTCTTGAGCAGGGGCTTCTGGGTCAGGAAATCCGAAAAATTGCCACAATGTTCCCATGTTTTCAACCCTCAAAAGTCCAAATCATCCAAAATATCGGCTAATTCCTGTGAAGCGCGGGTTGGTGCTTGTTCTTGAACAGTAGCCTTGCTTAGGAGAGATTGGTCAATGTTTTCAATGCTGGTAGCAGGTTCGGGGGTTGTGAAATCCTGGGCTTGATACTGGCTTTCCATTGGGTTGGGAGGAGCTGGTTGAGGCTGAATCTGCTGTGTTGCAAGATATTGCTCTCCATAATATGACCATTGTTCCATAGTCCATCCTTCTGGTAGACCAGTTGCAGGTAGTGGAGGTCCACTATTCTGGATGTTACTTGTGTAGGAAGGAGTTTCGATAGGCTCAATTGGTGTAGGTGTGATTGCAACAGGCTGTTCACTCCAGCCCATGTCTACATTGGCATGGGATTTTATGATTGTATCATCAGATGTCCTTCTTCTCAATAGTAGAATCGACAGTAAAACGACAATTAGGATTCCGAATCCGGCACCTATCGCAGTTGGTGTGTTCATTCCAAATATGCCTTCATCGGGCAAAGCAACAACCTTCACTTTTATCGATTCAATGTCGGTTTTTCCATCATCATCAGTAACTGTGAGATTGACAAGATATTCACCAGGTTTGTCGAATTTGATAGTGAAACTCGCACCACTGCCATCTTCTGTTGCTCCAGCGGTGTTAGGATCGTCCCAAGTGAACGTAAGTTTGGTCTTGTCAGTTGCCGTATCATTGGAGTTTATTCCACTAAATGTTACAGAATCTCCCTCAGTAACTTCTATGCTTCCATCAACAATTTCTAACTCACTGTCTTCGAGACTTATATCAGCAGAAGGACGTTGATTGACGATTGTTACGTCAATTGAAAAGGAGTCAGTTGCGTTGTCATCATCCCATACATTTGCTGTAATAGTGGTGAGGAATGAATCACCAAAGTAATCTTCTGTAGTCCAAGCATATTCAAATTCGGGTCCTTCTATATCGCAATCATCTGTTAGATTTCCGTTGTCATCTGCATCTAAGTTGTCATTCATATCCCAACAATATCGCAGGTTTTCAGAGTCAGCAAAATCATAAGCTGATGCGGTTAGATTTAGAACTACATCTTCGTATATGGCTTTTTGAGAAGGCAATGTATCTAGGACCGGTGCAATGTTATTGATTGACACATAACCTATGACTTCCTGACTTGTAACTCCGTCATTGTCTGTAACGAACACTCGTATTGTGTGCAAACCAGATGTGTCCCATGAAGCAGAGATTGAGGAGGTTGGGCCTGATGTAGTTTCAGTCCAATTTTCATTCATGTCATCAGGATACCAAGTTATCAACAAATCTTCTTTGTCAGATAAGGTATCATCACCTTCTATCTCAAGAGTTACAACAACTCCTTCATCTACACTCCATACACCTTGCTCATCAGGTAAATATGGAATGCCATCTATGAATAGCGCCATTTCACCTATTGTTGGAGCAACGTTTAGGACTTCATAACTCAAGGTATCACTAACAGATGCATTGTCGTCATCAGTTACCAGAACAGAGACTTCATGGACGCCTTCAACTTCTTGAATAATTGAACATTCTGGACCGTAGATCACATCGTTGAGACAATTGCTATTTGGCCATGAAATTACAACCTGTTGCCCCTCTGGCGATATAGTGTCGATGTCTCCACTATCAGTAGCGTCTAGGGTTATAGTGTCACCAGCAAATATAGTTGGAGTAGTTGTAGTAAGGTTGACATATGGATCTCGATTCAGTATCGTAGCATTTAGTGTTAAGACTACTTCATCCAACTCGTCGTCAACAACGGTTACTTCAACTGCCCAATCACCATCATCAACCCAAAACCAACTTGTTTGACAATCTGGTGCATCAATTAACTCGGTTCTTAATCCATCTTGAATTGCGAAATAGCACATAACGAAGCCGCCGTCAACATCATAAGAACTCGATGCATCAATGGTCACATTTTCGAAGGTGTAGACGTTGTCAGATAGGACCATTCCAGCGACAGGCATCCGGCCAATGAAGATATCAAGAGTTGCGTAATTATTGGTTAAATTTGCATCAGCAGTTACAATGTTATCTGGGTCTACCATGAAAGATAGGGTTTGATTTCCTATTGCAGCATCAACTGGAACAGTCCAATTCACGTCAACCCTTGCTTCGCTGTAAGGTGCGATTTCAGGGAGGGCTCCCCTGATGGTTGTACCGTCTGGTGTTGTAATCTCCATTTCAGTAGCAGGAGACGTCAAAACACCCCGATTTTGAGCGGGAACTTGGAACAGTAGACTGTCTCCAGGTAGAGCATTGTAACCACTTGCCTTGGATAGAATAGTGGTATCATTTCCCCTTGTTCTAGTGACAATCATGGAATCCGGCTTCGCTACTAAATCTACGCCAACAACAGACAAATCCATTACGATTGAGGTAGCTCCAACATACTTGTTTACTGGGTCCCAAATTATCACTCCATTACTTGACCAATCATCAGAGGCTAACGAGGCATCTCTGGAGTTTCCAACATCCAAGTCTGCAGTTACTTTACCATCTGAATCAGTTGTTAGACTCAATATTGTCCCCTCTGACTCATAGCGTAGTTGGAGATTCTTACCTACTTCCCCTACTCCGTTAACGGTGAAATAGCCTGTAACTTCTTCAGTTGCATTTGGCAAAATTGCTACAAATTCGGGTGTTACACCTATCGCTACATTTCTTATTCCTGGAGAAGATGTTGCAACAACTCCAGAGCTATCCACAGGCTCATAGCGTTTGAGTTTCCAATCTATGGTGAATCCCGCTGGATTATCGATTTGATACCATGCATAGTTTCTAACCGCTGCGCAGTACCAGTCAAATCCTCCAGATACGCCAGTGTTGTTCCAATTGTTAACTTTGATTGAGTTTGAGCATCCTGTATATTGGATGCTATCTTGGTCTTCAGTCGGCGTGCCATTTAGGGTTGCTTGGTATGTTGTGTTGTCTTGAACGTAAGGGGTGCTGAATTCACCGGGATCAAAATAGTCTGAGGTCCCAGAAACATTTGTGCTTGAATCATAGGTGGCGACCCACTGGTCACCAGTTCTTAGCGGGAAGTCATATTTTTCACGAGGTGGATTGTAAATAGTTGAAAATTCTAAATCCTCTGCAAGTGTTTGAGTTGCAATACCAATAGGGACTCCAAAGAAGTATGGCAGGAATGTAACGGTTAGTGAAAAGGTTTGATTCCACTGAGCTAAGTCGGAGGCTCTAAAGATATCTTGGCCACGATATTCGATATCGACTCTGCCTGTGTACGAGTCTCCTCCAGGTGTAGTGATTTGAGAATTTGAACCAGTGGCGAAATCACCGCGAATATCAACAATGTAAACTAGGCTTTGAACGCCCTCTATCATCATGAAAGTTATGTCAACGACTTCAACAGTAGTGTCTCCAGTAAGAGTATCTATTGACGCAGATACATTCGCTTGTGCTATGAGTTCATTAACATCAAAGCCTGTCTCATAGACCCACTTGTCGCCAATTCTCCAACTTGGAACATCGAATACATCAGCAGAGGTCTCGCCACTTAGTTTAATCATAGGTTCTTCCAAATCTTCAACCATCGAAAGCGGCCCATAGGCTGTTAAAATCACGACGATAAATATCGGTATGACCTGTCGCATGGACATGCGTAGTATCTCTGTTACTTTTGATTCTGTCCTTCATCCGATTGTTGCGAATCATTGTATTGGTGACCATAATGTTGCCATTGTTCCATTGTCCATCCAGCAGGTAGACCACTATCAGGTAGAGGTGGAGATTCAGATAGTTTATCCTCATCATTTTCATCCGTGAAAGCGCCAATTACAGGTGCGTTAATCGGTGCTTGAATGGTAGGTAGGTCTTCATCATCCCAAACGGAATTCTTATTTTTCCTTCTTCTTGTATACAATATCAAAACGATGAAAATCAGCGTTGATATCAAAGTCAATTGGATAAACGGATTTGTGTCTTCTCCCGTTAGTGAATCAAAAACCTGCTCTACGACAGTTCTATCTTCTTCTTCGACGTTTATCACCATCGATTTACTGCTAGCCTTGTCAATTTCTTCATCCCAGACAATTACTTTGATGGTATACTTACCAGATTTTTCAAAAGTGTGAGTAACAATTTGTCCGAATCGGTCATCATCATTGTCAGCTATGCCGTCTCCATTGCTATCGATACTACAATCTAAATCCCATTTTACCGAGAGACTTTGTTTATCGTTTAACGAGTCAATGGTCTTTGATGCATCTAAAATGATACTTTCACCAACTACTGCATTTGTAGATGCACTGAGGCGGACTATTGGTGGTAAATTTAGCACTGTAATTGCTGCTGAGGATGAATTTCTAGCCCCATCATCATCAGTTGCGTGGAATACGATATTGTATACACCAGCATTTTGCCAAGTATATGTAAGGTCAAATCCTTCAATATCACAATCATCATCCGCAGACCCAACTCCATCCGAATCTGATCCAGGATCAATATCCCAACATACAACAAGGCTATCATTATCAGATGGCGTGTCAATAGCAATTCCTGATAGGGACAGTTCGTAACCTTCTGCAATTGGTAATACCTCTGGAAGGTCCTCAACTTGCGGCTCAACATTACGGACATCTACCAATCTTTCTTCCCATAAGCTTTCATCATTTTCAGAATCGATTGCTTTCACTAGAATGGTTTTCATACCCGAATTAGTCCAACTTATTGGGACTCTTGATTCTCTACCATCAGTAGAAATACCAAATGACCATTCGTAACTAAGACCTTCTAAATCATCGATGGAATCTTCTGCCCTCGCTGCAATCTCTACCTGTTGGTCCTCGACAACAGTCCATGCCATCTGCTCAGATGGTTCAATCAAATTATCCTCCTCATCCCACATTGTCACAGCTAAGTCATGTGGTGCTATATTTGTGAAGTCAATGTCGATTGTGGCTGCTGTTTGATTGCCGTCGTCATCGGTTCCAATGGCAGTAAATGTGTGGATACCTTCTTCCATTGCAGTTGTCGTGCAAACTCGCGTGTAGTATCCTTCCTTACAGTTTGCTTTAGGCCAGTGAACATCGACAAGTCCAGGCCAAACATCCTCGGAATCGGAATCGTTTGCAACAACATATAGCGTGACTGGGTGCTCAACCTTTACTTGGTCACGGTATGAATTGATAGTAACTTGTGGTGCACGATTGTAGATTTCAACAAGGATCGTTTCATCGGTATAATCTCCTTCTTCATCATAAACAGTTATGCCGATGTCATACAAGCCGTCATCAATCCAGGTCCAATTTATGAAGCAGTTATTTCTCATAATTACTTGATTTGCTGTATTGAATGAGCCATCGTCAAATTCAATATCAAACATACACCAAACATCTCCTCCATCCAAATCGAAGCTGGCCGATGCATCGATCAGTATTTTCTCATCGGTCCATGCTGCGTAATTTTGCGTCACGATTGTTGGAGTGCTTCCAATAAATAGATTCAATGTTCCAATGTTATTTGTCATGTCAGCATCATTATTGTTGAGATCCACCCTATCAATTTCCCAAAGTATTGTTTGATTTGAGATATTCTCATCAGCGCTGATCTGCCACTCGATTTCAAATATAAACTGTTCAAACATCCCAAGTGCTGGTAAGTTCTTAGAAACCTCGAGCCCGTCTGGATATGTTATGTGTGTAGTTGTTGGAGTGCTTGTTGTAATTCCTCTATTGTAGACAGGAAGCTGGATTTTTAGGTAGTCTCCAGGTAATACGTTAAACCCAGAAATTGAATTCAAGGATGTCAAATCCCCAGATCGGTTTCTGAGTATATTTGCTCTCTCAATTCCTGCAACCAGATCTAGTCCTACAATATTCTCATCGAGGGTTATTGTCGCAACCCCATACATGCCTTCACTCGATGCAATTACGCCATGACTAGCATAATCAACAGTTGTCGCTGAATTATCCCTAGCATTACCAACGGATATTGTTGCCCAAGCACTGCCGTTAAACCCAGTCAAAACAGTTGTTGTAAAACCGGTTGCTTCGTATCGTAGCTCGACAGTTTTACCCGATTGTGGAATTCCAGATGAATCAGTAACGTTCGCCCAAACTTCGATAGGAGTGTTGAGTGCAGTAATTTGTGATGATAATTCAACATCAATATTCATGTTCCTGTAACCTGGATTTGAATTCGTAACTACTCCTGAAGATGCAACTGGCATGTATTGTTTGAGCCTAAAGTCGATGACTAATCCAATGTCTTCTTCAGTATGAGACCATGCAAAACTACGAACTTCAGGACAAAACCATTCGAAAGCGGTCTCTGTGCCATTGTCGTCATAGGATGTTAATTCGTACGAAGCATTACACCCACCATAACCAATCTGCTCTCCTAGATCATTTACTGGCTTACCAATGTCGGTTATCTCCCAATTTGTATGGTTTGCACCGCTAGTAGGTTGTGGGAATGGCGTAATGTAATCAGACGATCCAGACCATGCTGTTGAGGATACGTAGGATGTGTTCCATGTTTCTCCTATCCTTAGTGGGAAATCATAATTTTCGCTCATTGGGTCATAATCTGTGCTAATTGTGATATCTGCGATTTGTTGAGTTAGAGAAGAAATTCCAAACGGGACATAACGGACATTGAGTGAAAGGTCTGAAGAAATCTTCGCTAGGTCTGAAACTCTTCTCACTTCATCAAGGCGGTATTCAATATACAGATTACCGGTGTATGTCTCTAATGCAACTCCACCTTTATCGAAATCAGCACTTGAAGTTGTTTCATAGACAAGGGTAGGCGTCCCGGCAACATCGATTTCATTGATAGCATCAACAATCGTTGTAGAATCTCCGTTTATTGTTCCAACAGTTGCATCCACACCAGCGCTCTTGACTAATACGGTAGGGTCGAAAGCACCCGAATATATCCACTTATCACCTACTCTCCAAGTAACAACATCTGAGACTCCGGGGTCCTCGCTATTCATTCCACTTGCTTCGACGTTTTGTGGAATAGTCAAAACTGAGAGAAAAATGATGAGGCTCATCACCAACTCTCGTCGCATGTTATGATTATGACATTCGCAAATAGATATAGATAAGGGGTAATGTGATAGAAAAAATGTAAAGAGGAGTTACTTATGAATTCGTAATTCATGTGGATTCTTATTAGAATTATAATGAATAGACTCATTGCATACATAGTAGTGGCGAGACTATGCGCTGGTTCGCTTACAATGGAGATGCTGATGGCATTTGCTCCATGGTTCAGTGGGGCCTTGTGAACGGTGTTGACGGTCAAAGAATAACAGGCGTGAAACGTGACATTGAGCTTTTGAGAAGAATTGATGCTAAGGAAGGAGATGAATTAATCGTGATGGATATCTCTTTGGCAAGAAATAGTGCAACAGCATCTAAACTTGAGAACAATGGTGTTACCATACAGTGGTTTGACCATCACTTAGCTGGGGATTATGAAGGAAGCATTGAGAAAAATATCAACACATCTTCCAAGGTTTGCACTGCGGTAATAGTAGAAGAATATCTTGGGGTAAGATCTAGTTGGACACAGGTTGCACTTCACGGAGATGGTTTGTCCGAAATATCTAGTAAGCCCGAATTCAAAGAGTTGGGAGAGCTATTGAATTACAACGGTTATGGCGCAGATTTATCAGATTTACACTTTCATCCAGATGACCTCATGCTATCTTGTTTGAGTGCAAAAACTCCGGAACAATTCTTGAAAACAAATGAGTTCAAGACCCTAAAACTAGGCTTTGCGGAGGATATTGAAAAATCTAGTAAAGTGAAACTCGTGAATGGTGCCTACATAATGCCCAATGAGCCTTGGGCACGCAGGGTTGTGGGTGTTTTCGCTCACAGAATAAATGCCAAAAGCAGTGGGCCTCATGTCATTGCAATCGAAAAAGACGATACATTCCAAGTATCTCTTCGTGGAAGAAAAGGTATTGGTGAATTATGTGCGATGTTCGGAGGAGGAGGTCGCGAAACTGCAGGAGGCATTGATAATTTACCGAAAGAAGATATGCCAGCCTTGATGAATGAAGTCATCTCCCGGCGTAACAAGAGAGGTGATTGAGTGGAGGACAGAATGACTCATCTCCAAAGGTTAGAAGCCGAGGCAATCCACATCATGCGTGAGGTTGTTGCGGAGGCAGAAAACCCGGTCATGCTATACTCTGTCGGTAAGGACTCATCAGTTATGCTCCATATTGCAATGAAAGCTTTCTATCCTGCGAAACCTCCGTTCCCAATAATGCATATTGACACAATGTGGAAATTCTCTGAAATGATTGAGTTTAGGAATAACATTGCAGAAGAAATGGGCTTAGAGTTAATTGTTCACATCAATCCCGAAGGTGAAAAGATGGGAATGAATCCATTTGTCCATGGTTCTTCCATGCACACAGATGTTATGAAAACTCAAGGCCTAAAACAGGCTCTTGACAAATATGGTTTCGACGTCGCATTTGGAGGGGCTAGACGAGATGAGGAGAAATCTAGAGCCAAAGAGAGGGTCTTTTCCTTTAGAAATGAAAGCCATCAATGGGATCCAAAAAGGCAGAGACCCGAGTTGTGGAACGTCTACAATTCAAAGAAAAACAAAGGTGAATCAATTCGCGTTTTCCCCCTTTCAAACTGGACAGAATTAGACATATGGCAGTATATCCATTTGGAGAATATACCAATTGTCCCACTATACTTAGCAGCAGAAAGGCCAGTGGTTGAGAGAGATGGTGTTCTAATATTGGTAGATGATGATAGAATTCCTCTTAACGATGGCGAGAAACCACTAATGAAGACTGTAAGATTCCGAACTCTAGGGTGCTACCCACTTACAGGAGCAGTTGAATCAGAGGCGAACACACTCCCCGAAATTATTCAAGAAATGTTGTTGACTACAACATCTGAAAGGCAAGGTCGAGTAATCGACTTCGATAGTTCTGCTTCAATGGAAAAGAAAAAGCAAGAGGGGTATTTCTAATGGCTCACGTAAGCGATTTAATCGCATCAGATATCGAGTCTTATCTGGCATTACATGAACAGAAGGAATTACTTAGATTCATCACCTGTGGATCAGTTGATGATGGAAAATCAACCCTTATTGGAAGGATGTTATACGAATCTCACATGCTTTTTGATGACCACCTAGCTGCATTGAAAGTAGATTCAAAGAAGGTTGGAACCCAGGATGGAGACATCGATTTTGCACTGTTAGTAGATGGTTTAGCAGCGGAGAGAGAACAAGGTATCACGATTGATGTAGCATATCGATTTTTCTCTACGGACAAGAGGAAATACATAGTTGCAGATACTCCCGGCCACGAAGAATACACCCGTAACATGGCCACTGGAGCCTCAACCGCAGATGTTGCAATTATCTTGATTGATGCAACTCAAGGGGTTCTAACACAAACCCGTAGGCATTCGTTCATTGTATCCATGGTCGGAGTAAAAAGAATAGTTTTAGCAATAAATAAATTGGATTTGGTAGATTACTCTCAAAGTATATTTGAGAAAATAGTCGCAGATTACAAAGAATTTGCAGATAATGCTCTTACTCTCGACGAGATAACAGCAATACCAATCTCTGCTCTAAAAGGTGACAACATCGTAGATAGTAGCCCGAACACTCCTTGGTATGATGGGCTTTCAGTAATTGAATATCTTGAATCCGTACCGGTATCATCCACATCTCAATCTCGTTCTTTTAGAATGCCTGTTCAGTGGGTAAATCGACCCAATAGAGAGTTCCGTGGATTTACAGGAATGATTGCATCAGGGATGATTGAAAAAGGACAAAATGTAAGAGTTTTACCTAGTGGAAGAAAATCAAAAATTAAAGGGATTATCACACAAGATGGCGACCTAGATTTAGCAGGAGCAGGTCGATCTATTACTCTAACTTTGGACGATGAGATAGATATCTCCAGAGGTGACATAATCTCAGCATCGAGCAACCCTTGTTCATTAGGTGACCAATTTCAATCTCACATATTGTGGATGGATGACTCATCTATGACACCGGGAAGAGAATATTTGTTCAAGGCTAATACCCAAACAACTTCGATGACACTGGGTCGGTTGAAATACAAAATCGATGTAAATACACTAGAACATACACCTGCAACTGTTCTTGAAATGAACGAGATAGGGGTATGCAATATTTCACTTGCTCGACGCATTGCTTTTGATCCATACAAGGATGACCCCGTTATGGGCGGATTCATAATTATAGACAGAATTTCTAACAATACAGTTGGAATGGGATTCATTGACTTTGCATTACGCCGGTCAGACAATATCCATTGGCAATCGATGGATACTACAAAAGAAAGTCGTGCCAAGCAAAAAGGACAAAGGCCTAGATTGGTCTGGTTTACAGGTCTATCAGGTTCTGGAAAATCATCGATTGCAAATATTCTTGAAAAGAAATTACAATCTATGGGAAGGCATACAATCACTTTGGATGGAGATAACATCCGGCATGGATTAAATCGGGATCTTGGATTTACCAAAGCTGATCGTGTAGAGAATATACGAAGGGTAGGCGAGACATCGAAATTAATGGTGGAGGCAGGACTGATATGCATATCATCGTTCATATCTCCATTTTCCTCAGAGAGAGAAATGGTTCGTAACATCATGGATGAAGGTGAGTTTGTCGAGGTATTCGTCGATACTCCACTAGAGGTGTGTGAATCTAGAGATGTGAAAGGTCTATATGCGAAGGCAAGAGCAGGCGAGCTGCCTAATTTTACTGGCATTTCAAGCCCATATGAGGCACCTGTAAATCCAGAGATAAGAATAGACACAACACAGACAAGCGCAGAATCTGCTGCCGACTTAATTATTGATTATTTGAGTCGTTCTTGAATCAATTCTGCAATATTTTGCCATTGAGTCGAGTCCCTAAGTTTGATCATTGAATCCCTGCACCTATCAAGTTCATCTTTACTGGTCATTGAGATAGTAGCAACAATATCTTCGACTTTTTTACCTCGAAGTTTTATTGCACCTTTGATGTCCTCAAAAATTGGAATTGGGGAAACTGCGATTGGCACTCCCGCAGCAACACCCATTCTTACAGCTCCAGATGCAGACTCTTTTGTATTCTGATATGGGAATACTAACAAGTCACATTTCGCTAGTGTAGCTACTGCTACATCGTCATCAAGAAAATCTGTCATGAGGTTGACTCTATCTTGCAGCCCTTTTTCCTCAATAAGTTTGGTCAGTTTATTCTCCATATTTTTGCTTCCATCTCTTGTTGCGCACAGCATAAGCAGGTTGTCCCAACCAGGTAGCCTCTCAAAAGCCTCAACCAACTCGATTTGACCTTTATGTGGTAGAAGGAACCCAAATGTTCCCATGACTCTTCCCTCTGGTTCAATAGTCTCAACATCCTTTTTTGGTGGAGGGTAAATTCCGTGAGGTATCATTACTACGTTTTCAGAGACACCCAACTGTTTGAGATTTGCAACGTCGGCCTTTGTATGTACCATTACTGTCGAACATTTTTTTAGCCCTTCAACTGCTTTCTCAATTCTTTTACTTGGGAAAATAATCGACCTATCTCTCGTGTTGTGAAGTGTAATGAATACCTTGATTTCCATTTCGCTGAGTCTGATTAACAATTCATTGAGATAGGCGAACCGCAATAGACCTGGCTGGTGTTGAATGACAATAGTGTCAAGACCCTTAGCAGCAATTTGTGCTAGAATTCCTTCAAAAAATCTCGAATCCCTTGACCAACAGGGGACAGCGCCCTCAACCTCGCCTTCTCCTGATTGACACATGACGTGCACATCAGTCATTTGTTCTACTAGGAATTTGGAGTATGTGGCGATGCCGCATCGGATTCCCCATGTGGTAATCCATCCTATCATGAGATTCACTCCTTAAAATCGAAATCTTGGTAAACCTCTAGCACAGCCTTTACATCTTTACTTCTAGGTGAAAATTTCTTTTTTCGTTCTCTGAGTTTGAAACCGGTTAAATCTACATCTATGCCGATAGAATGTAGCGCTATTTTTGCTTCTTCGTTATTGTAAGGGTATCTCAAGAATGCAACCTTATCGATATCATTTTGTTTTGCATTTTTGAAACTTTCAAGGAAAACTGAGAACCCAATCGGGTCATTGGGAAAAGACTGTAGGAACCGGGACAATGGGATTTCTGGTGCGTTAATTCCAAGACACATTTTCGCTGCATTTGCAGTTAGAAATTTTCTTCGATCCATTGACCTTATTGCGTCAAGGTAATCTCCGTGAATTACTAGTATCGGCTTTCCAATGCTTATTCCAGGATGCTGCTTGTGACATATCAGCCCGTAATTTTGAGGGCGAGTTCTTATTCCTCGATTTTGAAGATGGTCACACAGAGCATTGGATGCAACTCCTCCATGGGAAACAACCCACAAGTCGATGCTGTCTGCGTCAACGTCGCTGGGCCCTAATGGCTGCATTGTTATCACAGTAAGTCTGCTAGTTCGTCCTGTATGATTTGGACAGCGTCAAGGATTTCGTCCTTGTGTCTAGCTCCGGTTATTACCATCTTACCAGATCCAAATATCAAACAGACAACCTTTGGATAGTCCAATCGGTAGATTAGACCAGGGAATTGCTCTGGCTCATACTCGACTTTGTCAAATGGTAGGTGGAATGTAAGGTTGTTTAGGTTTAATTTCCTTGGTTGACCAGCTTGTGGCTCGCCTGTGAACTTATCATTTCCATCGTAATCTTCAGGGTAGTGCAATGCGTATGTTGCTACCATGTTTTGGACCTCGATTTCGACGTCCTTTAGGTCCCAGGTTGTTATGCCTGCTGACCTCAAATCGTTTATCATTCTCTCAATACCTGTGTGGATGTTATCTTCATCTTTTCCACCGGTGCAAACCGCACGCCCAGATCTAAACATTAGAATAGCAAGTTTTGGGTCTGATACACGGTAAACTACACCTGGGAATTGCTCTGGTTCATACTCACAATTCAGTTGAATTGCAATGTCAGGAAGGTCTAATTCTTCTGCAACTCTTGTGCTGGCAACGACGTTAACAACAGTCAATCGATCTTCATCGTTCATAAACGGGCCGATTATAAACCCCTATTTAAACAAGAGTGCCTATTCAGAGTCCTTCCAAAGGGGGCAATCTTTACTGTATTCGATAGACAGACCCGCAGATCCAAATTTGCTAATCATAGTTCTACCGCCTGCTAACTCAATTGCCTCACTTGTAGCCTTGGGATCTTTAGTTAATGCAATCATGCAGCCACCGCCTCCAGCTCCGGTTAATTTTACTCCGAGGGATGTTGGTGCAGCAGCAGCAATCAAAGATTCCAATTCCGGACAAGACAATCCTAGATTACGCAATATGAGGTGGTTTTCGCTCATCGCTCTTCCCACACCATTCATATCTCCTTTTACTAGAGAATCTAATCCTCTTCTAGAAATCATCCCAATTGTTTCAATTTCTGCTATTCTCTCAGGATTTTTTTCCAATAATTCTGCGAGCTTTTCTACTTGTAAAGCAGTAGGCGCATGAATTCCAGTTGAACCTACAACCAACCATACATCTTCCTCTATGTTTAAGGAAACTGAGTGTACTTCCCATTTTACTCCATTTAGCGATCTGGTGTATAACCAGTCAAGAGTTTCATCAACTTGGTCGAGTAAAACAATACATCCACCGTGTGTACATGTGCTTGAATCAAGAGGTGATGCTTTACCACCTTGCGCTTCAGCTTCAACTGCGTGAGCTAATATTGCGCACTCGTCTGTATTGACAGAATCCGCACCTTGTATCTGCTGCTTACCGCTCTTAGATGTCCAAGGCCCATGGTATACATTGTTTGGTTGTGTGGATGAGAACCCTTCAGCCCACCTGTCACCATCCACTTTTCTGCCTTTAGCGCACCTAAGGACAGCACTTGCTGCGACAGACAGCGCTGCGGATGAACCAAGTCCGCTAGCAGGAGGTATATCTCCTTGGATTTTAATCGATAATGGAGGACCTCCCTCCCAAAGTCGTTGTAATAGTGATTTAATGTGCGGATGTCTTGCTGCATCAAAGCGCATTCCGTCTAGTCTCCAATCTTTACTAGGTTCGATATTCACTGAAATTCTCTGATCTAATGCTACAGCTACTGCGGGATGGCCATAAACAACGGCATGTTCTCCAAATAGGATACATTTACCCGGCGCACTGGCTTGAGCCATACATCATATCCCAAGTATATGTTATACTTGTCCGTTGGGTTCAAGTACTGAATACTAGCATGGGTTACCCGTTGGTTGGATGCGGCACCCATTAGATGCCACCTATTTTGGAGTTTCAGGTTGGTACATTTTATTGTTCATGGGCGTTGTGTCAATTGGTTTTTTCGTATATCAAGTACAAAAGGCCACTCGACTAGTCTTACTCGGATCTGAGGATAATCGCTTTGATTCATGGCCAAAACGGTTGAAGGAAACTGGGAGCGTCTGGTTGGGTCAGAGAAAGGTTTTGGAGGACCCTGTTGCGGGCGGAATGCACGTTTTGATGTTCTGGGGTTTCCTTATGCTTTCATCAGACATGTTTGATTTGGCATCAGGTAATCGATTCAGTGAGCACCTTCTTCCTGATGCAATCAATCCAATTTGGAATGGTATGGTTGAACTTGGATACACGAGCGCTTTAGTCGGTTGCTTTCTAGCACTGAATCGCAGAGTTTTATTCACACCTGAGAAACTGAAAGGTAAGAGTCAGTTAGAAGGTAACGTGATTCTTCTTCTCATAATGACTATCTGTACAACCTCGTTTGTAATAGAGGCAGGAGAAGGGCCACACCCTACCTTTGAAGCGATTGGCTATTGGGTATCTCAAAATTTCACGATAACTCAGGGAATTGTAAACGCATCATACTGGGCCCATATGCTCGCAATCTGTGTTTTCATGTTCCTAATACCTCTCAGTAAACACATGCATTTGGTCATGGCATTGCCAAATGTTTTCTTTTTCGACACATCACCAATGGCAAAAATGCGTCCTCTCCAGGTAGACGAAAATGGAACGGCTGTTCCTTTAGAGGAATTAGACTTAGAGACATTTGGGGCAGCTCAATACACACAATTGACATGGAGGAGCCTAATTGACGGATGGGCCTGTACGTCCTGCGCTAGATGCCAAGATGTTTGCCCGGCTTACGCATCGGGTAAGGACCTTAACCCAATGCAGATTATCCACGATGTAAGGTATTACGCAAATGAGCACGCTGACACCTTGTTCAGTGGAGAAACACCAGAAGAAGATATCATTACTCGATTTGGTGAAGGTGCAATTTGGGCTTGCACAACCTGCAACGCATGTGTAGATGTTTGCCCTGTAAACATAGAACATGTTCCAAAACTTACCGATGCGCGCAGGCATTTAATGATGGAAAGGATGGAATTTGATGAGTCTGTTGAAGATACAGTCATGCCGTTGATGATGACTATTGAGAACTTGGAGAGCGATTCAAATCCATACGGAATTCCAATGCATGAAAGAGGAGATTGGGCGTCAGATCTCGATGTCAAAGTGGCAGAGCCAGCCGAATATATCTACTTCGCAGGTTGTGCAGCATCATTTGATGAGCGCAACAAGAAAGTTGCAAGAGATACAATTTCAATCATGAAAGAAGCAGGTCTCGATGTCGGAATTCTAGGTATGCAAGAAGGATGCACAGGCGATGCAGCTCGTCGTGCAGGTAACGAGTATCTTTTCCAAATGTTGGCTGAGACCAACTTGTCTACTTTTGAAGAAATAGGTGTAAAGAAGATCGTAGCATCTTGTCCTCACTGCTTCCACACCTTAGGGACAGAGTACAAGGATTATGGTGGCCAAGATATTGAAGTAATGCATCATTCTCAACTGATAAGTCATTTACAGACTGAAGGGAAGTTACCCGAGCCTTCTCACACAGGTAATATCACTTACCATGATCCATGTTATCTTGGAAGAATAGGTGGCGAACTTGAGGCTCCAAGAGATGCAATTGGCGGTGTAGACATAGAGACAGAGAAGCATGGAAGAGGTTCGTTCTGCTGTGGTGCAGGAGGGGCACAGATGTGGATGGAAGAGCATGTAGACGAGGGATACGATAGAGTGAATATCATCCGTGCAAAGGAATTGGCTTCGACAGGCGCGGACACCGTCGCAGTAGGATGTCCATTCTGTTCGACAATGGTGACTGACGGATTGTCAAGTATCGATTCAAACATGGAAGTCAAGGATATTGCTGAAATTGTTTGGGAGCAGATAAAAGCTAACGATGCAAAGATTCAAGCGGCTAAACTTGAAGAAGAATGAATGGAATCAATATAGCAAAGATTCTGTGACGTCTTGATCTTGAATTCCGTCACCAAAATCGGCTCTCTCCTCATCATTCATATCTCCACATTCGACCGAATATTCCAACAGCGATTCAACTGCTTCTGGATGAAATTGAACACTCCTAATTTTTCTTGTTGGATGTTCACATACTGCTATCGAACAGTGCTCAGCACTGCCGGTAACAATCATTTCTCCACTATCTGTGACGTGATCTTGGTGGGTGAATAGCTGCTTAGTTTGTTTTCCATCTTTGTAAGTGACATTTGCCATGAATGCAGAATTGTTCTCTGCCCTCTCAACATTTCCGCCCAGTGCTTTACAGATTATTTGATGACCGAAACATATGCCGTATATGGGGGCATCAGAGTTTCTAATCAAATTTGCAACATCGTCCATCCAATCTTCCCACTCTGAAACATTTTTTCTGCTACCGGTGATTATTACAGAATCAGCATTCTCAGGTTCACTGACTCTTCTACCAAAGCCGTAGTTCAGTGGATTGTCAGTATGTGGTGCCCACAATATTATTTCGTGATTGGGGAAGTGTCTAACAATTTCTTCTACCCCTTTCTTTCCAAAAGCCTCTCTTTCAGCCAATAAATCGACAACGAGTAATTTCTTCATCGTACCAACACCAAAATTAGTTCCTGGACATCTCATCTTCAAACGAAACTAGGGTCAGTATGAAGGATGCTACAAGCATATATTCCAATGGAGCTGCCCAGTTTATGTAAGGTTGTAATGTGTCCAAATCCCACTCATTATCAATAAATTGCGGATTTTCTTGGATACCCATATTGAACACTAATAGCATCATAAAAAATGAAAAAAAGCCCAAGCTAATCGAGAAGTATCTCAATTTTTTTGCCCATTCTTGGCTATTCTCAAACGCCAGATGTGACAAAATTCCCCATGCAAGGCCAAATTGGAAAACATTGCTTGCTGTAAGAATATGAAGTTCGAGGTGGTCATACATGTTCATGAACGCCATAATGCTGAGGTTAATTCCAACAATGATACCACAAATTAGCGACAAGTGTATCCAGTACCATCTAGTATCATCTTTGTTCGATTTGTAGAATTTCCATGAAAGGTATATCAAAATGATACCGGATAAAAAGAATCCAATTGTGAAAATATAGCGTTGTAGTCCAGGGTAGTCTGCCTCAGAAATTAAGAATGGGAATGCCCTATTGTCGCCAAGTAATAGATGTGTAAGGCTTGAGAGAATAACAGTAATTGCAGGTAAAGTCCAACCTAATCTTGCTATTACAGCATTTAGGTTCACTTGTAAGCCTCCACCGTATCTTTGATACAATCATCGTATGATTTCCAAACGATTCCTAATTCGTTTTCCGCTTTTTCGCTTGAATAGAGTGAATCACCATTCTTGAATGATTTTGCGGCAGATCTTGTCAACAACCTTTTGCCCGAAAATAAACTCATTATCCAGTCTTGGAAAACAACAACTGGTAGTAACCACAATGGAATTCCTATTCTTGGAAATTTTAGGTTTGGATATAGTGTTCTCGCCCTTTTCAACAAATCATGAATGTTGCCTCCTTGATGGGGAGCAAGAACGTATCTCCCGCTAGCATCATCCACTTCATACGCAAGTCTGTGAGCTATTGCAACATCATCTACATGGACAAAGGCAAGAGGAATTTTTGGCACAGCTGGATATTTTCCTTTCATTGCATCTCCAATTATTTCTGTGGTAGGAGTTGGCGTGGCAAATGAACCACCTAGAACGCCGCTTGGATTAATTACTCTGAGATCTAAATTCAATTCTTCTGCTATTTGCCATGCTTTCTTTTCAGAGTCAGTTTTTGCCTGTGAATATGGAAGAGAGAAATTATCATTCCAATTATTTTCATTTTTTATTACTCCTTTTGGCGATGCTCCCACAGCAGCAGTAGAGGAAGTGTAGACAATTCTTTCGATTCCACATTTACTTGCTGCTTTAAGGACGTTTTCAGTCCCAATATTTGCAGTATCAAGAATCAGTTGTGCGTCTCCTTTGGTGGCATATATTGTCGCAAGATGAAATAGACCGGTAGCATCCTTGAAAACATCCTCCCAGACATCAGGGTCCAGCACATCAGCCTCTACAAATTCCATATCTAGAGGTGGTGCTTTTTCCAAAGACCGAACTGTGCCTCTTACTTCATAGCCATGAGCCAGTAATTCCTTGCACAGATTGTTTCCAATATGGCCGTTCGCACCAGTGACGACAACAAGCCCAGCCATGGTCGGGCATCCACCACCTTGCTTTGAATAATGGCATTGTTTGAATAGAAGTAAATTACCGCAGGGTGTAGATGCCTCTGAGAGTACATGATACCCGTCGGCGGGAAAAAGTGGATTTCACCACTATGAATCCCGGCGTAGTAAACATGTATGTTTGTGGTGTGACTGTCTATGATTTGTGTCATCTGGGTCATGCTAGGTGTTATCTTGCATTCGATTTGATACACAGGTGGCTAGAGAAGTCCGGGTATGATGTTAACTACGTTCAGAATTTTACGGACATTGATGATAAGATAATCAACAGAGCAATCGAAACAGAAACCGATTGGAGAGAACTGGTTGAGCAAAACATAAATTCGTATTACAGAGATATGGATTCTTTGAATATTCTGAGAGCCGATAAGTATCCAAGGTGTACAGATTTTGTTGATGAAATGATAGATATCACATCTGATTTAATCGACAAAGGACACGCATACGCTGCGGAAGATGGAGTTTACTTCAGCGTTGAGAGCGCTCCAGAAAAATATGGGCAATTGACCGGTCAGAGCATTGATGCGGTTAGAAGCGGCGCAGGAGGACGCGTTGGTGATAGCGGTTCTGGTAAAAGAGATCACAAAGATTTCGCTCTCTGGAAATCAGCAAAACCAGGAGAGCCAACATGGGACTCTCCTTGGGGTGAGGGCAGGCCAGGTTGGCATATCGAATGCACAGCGATGTCTATGGATTCATTCGGTGCACAATTCGATATTCATGGTGGTGGACATGATTTACTATTTCCACACCACGAGGCAGAGATATTCCAAGGAGAATGTCACACAGGATGCTCTCCAGTAGTTCATCACTGGTTACACAACGGGTTTGTCAATATTGACGGGGAAAAGATGAGTAAGTCTCTTGGAAATTTTTGGACAATCCGTGATATTGTAGAAAAGGTAGATCCGCTTGTTCTAAGATTTTCCTTAATCAATGCGCACTATCGTTCTCCTATCGATATGAATGAACAATTACTCAAAGATGCTCAAAAGAATCATTCGCGATTAGTTGATGTTTACAAAGCAGCTCTAGAGTTGATGGGCGTCAATTGTCCCCCTCTCCCTCATGGTGAGGTCCAATCTGCTATTCCGCTAGTCAGAAGTGTTGGGCTTCTAGAAAAAATGGCTCAGGGCTTTGCTGTTGCGATGGATGACGATTTCAATTCCAGAGAAGCTTGTGCTAAAGTTTTGGGTGCATTACGTGAGATGAGCAAGATGCTATCAACACTGGAAGGTGATGATCTTGGGGCATATGCGGTTCATTGTGTCGAGTGGCTAGAAGATACAGCTGGATCAGTGTTGGGAGTATTACCAACCAGAGAGCAGGTTTTAGCCGAACCAGAGGAAGATCCACGTAAAGCACAGATTGCGGATAAGGTTGAAGAATTGATTGAACAAAGAAGCATAGCAAGGTCCTCAAAGGACTGGGCAAAAGCAGACGCAATTAGGGAAGAACTTGCCCTAATGGGTGTGGTGGTTACCGATACAGCCCAGGGTCCAATCTGGGACTTAGTCTAGCTCTTTGGCGGCTCTAGTGGTGGTAATTCAGGAACAAATTCTTCGCTCACGTCATCGTTGTCTACCAAAGAATCTTCACCCCTAGAAATGTAGATTACTGCAATCGCTATTGCAAAAATTAGTCCCATCACAATCGACAAGACAACAACAGGATCAGATTCATCTGATTTTGTCTTATCTGTAGTTTCTTCATCACATATGCCGGTGCAGGTGTCACTATCCTCGATATTCTGATCGTTGTCATTCTGGTTATCATCGATTACATCGAATACGCAAGAGCCATCATCGACTTGAGCATCAGAGTCATAATTTGTTGCCAGTGAATCCATGCAACCGGTTTTCAACTCATTATCAGTGTCATTATTGTTGTTATTGTAGTTTGAATCCTGTATGAATGGCCTGTTTCCTTCAGCATCATACTCGACATCGTAGTAATCGTATAACTTAGTCATATCAATGTGGTAATTTGCATGACCTGACCTATTTACAACATCGAAGAAACGGTCATCACCTATTGTATAAATTGGGTCAAGGTCCATTGATTTGAGGTGATTAACACCGTCTCGATAATCTCCATCAAATGTGGTGCCGAGCCAATCATTGATTTCTGAATCACTCATGCCTTGAACGTCGTTCCAGTGTTCTTTGATGTCATCGAAATTATTCTTCATTGCCATTGATAGGCCACTCTCAATATTTTCCCAAGTTTGCATTCCATCTACTTCCGTGGTTGATGTGACATCTATCGCCTTACTGAATCCACTGCCATTGACGTATTCCCAATCGTCTCCCTTCATTTCACTCATCAGGTCAATATCTCCAAACACTGGTTTGCCTTGAACAACAGTCAGTCTGATATCTGGATCAATCGCTTCGATTAAGTTACGATATGGATTCTCATGGAAGGTATCGATAACCACTAAGTCAGCATACATTCCAGTTTTTATTTGGCCAACAAAGCTACTCCATTTGCTTATTTCCGCAGCATTTGAGGTTACCATTTGTGCTAGTTCATAATCTGAAAAATGGTTGTTCAGGACCTCTCGATTCCACATATCTGCGACTTTTAGTTCATGCAGATTATTCTTGGTTCCGCTTGGGCCCCAATCAGGTGCTAGAGAGATTGTTATTCCAGCATTATCAGCAGCAACAACATCCGTAGTATCTCCATAGAGAACTAGATTGGAAAATGGTGACCAGACTAATCCTGCTCCGGTCTGCCCCATCTTGTTGAATTGACTTTGATCCATGCCAGTGCCATGTATGACCACAGTCTCATCCATAATCAGTCCTTTATCATAAAGTGCATCGAATTCACTCTTGCTGCTAGAATCCACTCCCTCTGAGAGGTGAACGAACCATGCGTTGAGAGTCCCAGCATTGCTTTTATCGATTAGATGTTGGCCTGAATAGTCATCATCCGCAGCTCCACACACAGCACATGTATACATTCCATCCTGTCCGAAATTGTATAACTCAACGTTGCGAGATAACATACTGTCCCAAGAATCAGTTCCACTACTTGGTGAGCCCTGGACAGCGGTAACTCCTCCCGCAACAGCTTGAGCTTCAGCATACTTCATCTGTTCCGAAGCCATATCCCATCTGTTGAAGTCTTGAACATTATTTTTCATCCAAGTAATGCTCGGTCCGTAGTCCCAATTATTACCCCATTGGTATCGATTAGTATATCCACCTTCCTCGGACTTTTGGGAATCAGACAAGTGAACATCAAAATCCCATAGTGGTATGTGATTGTAATGCATGTGGTTGTGAAGATCTATTAGACCCGGATAGATGCTAGCCTCTGTATCATAGACAGTGATATCGTCTGTGTTGATTGGGGGTATTTCTCCATTCGACCAAATTGCCGCTATCATGCCATCTTCAATCATTATGTTACCGTTCTCAATGACATTATTTTCTCCAGCCATTGTCACAATCTTGCCTTTTAGAATATACTTTGATTCTGAATTATCTGATTGTTTGAAACAAGTTCCTTGTCTAGTGGCGGGATTTGCATCGCTTTTACCAAGCGTGCCGTCTTCATTCATGATGTATGCTTCATCATAGAACGAATCTCTCGCAGGGTATTGAACAGAACTCTGAATTGTGCCGGACATGTCTTTGAGAATTGCATAATCATCTTCGAAGTAATCGAATATGATTTGGGTCTTAGAACGATAGAAAACAATACTCTCTTGAGGTGCTATTGTTGTATCCCATCCTATTGAACACGGAGCACTGCCTCCAGAGGGATTGTCATCTAGGGTCCAGTCCGATATGTCAACCTCAAAGTCGCCTTCGTTGGTTAGTTGGATATATTGCTCGCTGTTTGTGAATACTTCTCCATCACCATCTAAATCGACGCCTCCGTAATCTTCCCCTGAGGATGAGACAAGTATCTCTGAAATTTTTACTCCTTGGTAATTCGAACTACTTGTATACCACATTCCAACACTAGAGGTGTCTCCTCCACCAGTGTTGTTGTCATCCTGTCCGTTTGTATCGCTAATCACGCATGTTCCATGAGTTGATGATGGGCTAGGGTCTGATTTCACTAAGGTTGAATTTGGCCCTTGTACGTATGTTCTGTCCCAGTCAGAATCGAGTCCGGGATACTCAAATTGGCTCTGAACCAGACCATTATTGTCAATCAATGTAGCTGAATCTCCATCAAAGTAATCCAATTCTATGCCCGTATCTGCTCTGTAGAAAGTAATCGAATCTCCAGGAGATATGGTCATGTTTAAAATCACACAAGGCGGACTACCTGCATTTTGTTTATCATCAACCGACCAATTGGTTAGATCGACAATTTCACTTCCAGAGTTTTGAATAGTCATGTATTGGTCACTTTCCCTTCCGATTTCTCCGTCCCCATTCCAGTCGGTTCCGTTGTGAGATTCATCGCTTGGAGATACCAAAATTTCTGTAATCACTACTCCTTGGTAGTTTTCTTCTGTCACAGTCCAACTAGTGGTTTCGGCAGTTACAATACTATTTGGAACAAAGGCGACAAGGAGTATCAATGCGACAAACAGACCACGCATGTATTACCCAACTCGTCACAGCACATGAATCCACCCACTAGTGGACCCGCTAATTTCGTACGACCAATGGATAGACTCAAATCCAAGTCAACATGCCCTTAGGGCATGCGTAAAGCAATTCTAATGTTGGTTGTTTTACTACCAGCCATGTTTTCCGGTTGTTTCGGGGAAGATGAGGTTATCACAAATGTTGAGATAGAGCCAGCATATCCTGCTCCCTGGGACCGTGCAAACATAATTTACGATAACTCTGATAGCTTTAGCAGAGTAACAGAAAACGGAACCTATGCTACTGATGCAGTTAGAAGCGTGTATGTCGATGTCCCCACCATTACAGCGGCAGACGGTGGTTCTGGCCTGACAGGGGACGCAGCAGTTCATCTTGGACTATGGCTACCTGTTATCGAAGGATGTGACTGGGAATCAGCCGAATTACCTGATAATTGTAAAGTTCCAGTAATCGCCGAGGTTGGGCCATACTACGATGATGGCGATGTTGACGCATTAACTCCTGCTGAAAGACTTGGCAGATTCTTGATTGAAAATTACGTACCACATGGCTTTGGAGTTGCACAAGTGAGTGTTTTTGGAACCGGTGAATCAAATCACTGTATGGATTTGATGGGCACTGATGAACAGAGAGGAATAGACGCTGCTGTTACATGGTTAGGAACACAGGGATGGTCAAATGGAAATGTTGGGCTGATTGGTAAATCATATGATGGAAGTACTCCGTGGCAAGCAGCAACATTTGGGAACCCACACCTTGCTACAATTGTACCAATGTCGGGACTTATTGGAGTTCACGAGCTTATGTGGAGAAACGGTAGCATGGAGGCTAGGGGTGCCGTCATGCACAATGGAGTGTATGGCTCATTTGGAATCGATGGAGATGCTGATGATCCGGATAATGCCTGTGAGGGTTACATGCAGGGATATCTCAATGGTCCAGCGGCTTATTTGACTGGAGGGATGGTCGATTATGCGGGAAACACATATTGGACAGAAAGGTCGTTCCTGGACAGAGTTGTTGAGAACTATAACGGCTCTATTTACATCATTCAAGGAATGCAAGATTGGAATGTCGATCCTCACATGGCATTCCCTACTCATCAAATAGTAACCGATGCTGGTATAGAAACTAAGACTCTAGCCGGTCAATGGGCTCATGATTATCCAGACCGTGTATCTGGTCACAGTTCACAAGGTGTTGGACGTGGACAGGAAGCATACCCATACACACTACGTTGGGATTGGGCGGATGAAATGCTGTATTGGTTTAATTGGTATCTCAAAGGAGAAGGAGAGGCACCCGAACTCGGTGTTGAAATGCAAGATAATAGAGGTGGGTGGAGATTTGAAACCGCCTGGCCTTCAGATGATACCACTTATCTTGAGATTCTAGTTAGTGACATAAGCCAATCACCCACAGGCTCGATAGGTCCAGGTTTCGATCCAATTATGATGACATACGGGCCGTTTGAAAATGACACATATATTGCTGGTTTGCCAACTTTCCACGTTTCCGCAACCCCCCATGATGCCCGTAATGGCCACATGTTTGTCGAAATGACAGATGATAACGGAATCCATCTTGGCCACGCTGTTATGGATTTGAGATATTATGATGGAGGAAGAGATGGTGTTTTCCAACTAACACCTTTCGAGACTGTAATGGCGAAGATGGAATTTATGCCAATGGATGTATTCCTCTCGGCTGGAGAATCGATTCACCTGACTGTAACCAATACCGGAGAGGATTATGTTCCTAGTCCTGCTGCAACCGGATGGTTTACGGTAAATTGGGCTGCAAGTACGCTTACTTTACCAATCGTTGAACGAACATGCGATGACCTCTTCCAGGTTCCTATGATGGAATATGGAGAAGAATCTGGTCGAGTATGTTAATCAGAATCTAGTCAATATCGACTTAAAGACAGATTTTGCGTCACCTTCCGATCTCTCAACCAGCCTTCTAACAATTAGTTCGGGTGTGGATTTAGCAAGATGGTTTCTTCTTGGAGTTCTGTCAACAATTAATTCTAGATTCTCATCCAAACCTCTTGCTTCAATTCCGTCTGTTCGCAACTCTTTTCCAGCAGCTTCTATGATAGCAGGTGCAAGATGTGTCACTAAAAGCATGCAAGTAGCATCATGTGATTCTGCTGCTTCGAGCATTCCTGCAATGATTCTAGCTCCTGCTCCCGGCTCTGTGATTGCTTCTAACTCGTCTGCCAAAATGAGCTTTGAATCAGTGTTGGATACAACTTCAGCCAGCTGGAGTAAGGTTTGTTCGAGCGCACCAGCAGATTGTGTTCCCCCTGCTTTTGCAAGGACATGAATAGATTCAATTCTGCCGACCTTGGCAGATTTAGCCGGAACTGGTAATCCCATATGTGCTAGAATTGTGCAATGTGCTAGCAGTTCTAACATCGTGGTTTTTCCACCACTATTAGCTCCAGTGAGTAGGGCTACTGACTGGTTGTCACCCTTACCAGCACAATTTCCAAGCCCATAGTCAACAGGGTCAGCTTCACCATCGATTAAGAGGTGTCTTCCAGCTTTGATTGAAATTCCGTGGTTGCACATTTCTGGCATTACGGCATTCACTGAATTTGCCCATCTACCGATTGTTAACCACTGGTCTAATTCAATCAACTTCCTCAATGAGTTTTCACACTTTTTCTTCAGTGGTGCAAGCCTTCTTGAAAGAGATATTAGTCTATCAGATTTTGTTGTTTTGTAGAGCTCTTCTAGTTGTGAATCGATGCTGTCTAAGACAGTCCTGTCAACCTTGGTTGGCCATTCGGTTTTGAACACATTACGGGGGCATCTGACTCCGACGGTGCTGAGTAGATTGGCAATTTCGTCAGTTGCTGATTCGATAGCCTGTTCAATCGAGTCGCTAGTTCGTTGGGCTAATTTCCGCTGCAGGGAGGCTGCATCCGCTAGTGCTTGTAACATGTCAGCACCAGATAAGTCTAGGTTCACATTTTGCATCGCTTGGTCAACTTGCTCATGTATTTTCTTTTCTAATTCCTTTGCCGTTGGCCATAATCTATCTCTCACATCAGCGATTTCTTCAGCATCAGATTCGTTTGCCATTTCATCTAATAATTCTCTCAGGTGAGGCATTCTAAGTTCATCAAAGTTCTTTGCAAAACCCTCGCCTTGAGGTAGATCTGTCAAAAGCTCGATCGATTCCTTATTGTGTTGAAACCATCCTACACACTTCTCAGGTAGGATCATGTCAACATCACTTGATTCTGGGACGATTAGCCACCCTTCTGGTGTTTGACTGGGGCCGTCTCCTCCAACCCAAGTTACCGATTTGAAGACTCGATAATCTTGCCATGTTTCCTGTTCGGAGGGTGTCAAGACTCTGCAGAATCTTTTCAGTTCCTCAATGGGGGTTTTCGAAACTACAACTCTATCGTAATTTTTGTCCACGTCAGTTGGAATTTTTAACCCGTTGAACACATAGTCACAATTCATTGCATCTACAATGAGTTTCCTTCTCTGCTCTATATTCCTAGTAGGCATCAGATTTCTCAATCTAGATCGAGTCGCTGCGTTTAGGGCATGTGCGGATATTGATGCCACCAGCTCTTTGTGCAGTCTTACCGCTTCAGGAGTAGCAAGGAACCCATCCATGCCATTCATTGCCCTTGCTAAATTGTCTGCTCGCTTGAGAGAAACACCATCAACCTCTGCAATAACTTCAGTTTGCCCATCGGCAAGAAGTTGCAAAACTTTGTCTTCGTTACCAAAATGGTCGGTAAGTTTTCTAGCTAAACCAGCCCCAATTCCTGGTATAGATTTCAAAACCATAATCATTTTTGATTGTCAAGGGTTTTTGAATATAAGGGTCGGAGAGTTGAATCAATGAAGATTTACTGAATTAATCAATAAATCGGCATTTCAACCTCAACTGCGAACAGCGGGTCTGGATCCGTAGAGTCGTGGTATGCTACAACAACGCCTCCATCATTTAGTATGGCAAGGGATGCAAAGTCAAATCGAATGTCATTTCCTGCTCCGCTTGTTGAATCCAAATCACCTTGACCGATGTAAGTTAAGGTATCAGGTGACATCGATTCTGAATAATCTCTGACATGGAATAGGACATCAACATCAGGACCTTCAGAAGATTGATATCGAACGTTTAGCACAAATAGATCCAAATTTCCATTCGCTTGGAATTCCCATTCCTCAATTGCAGCCCAGCTTTCATCTGTGTAATTCTGAGTAGCCCATGACGAGCCTCCATCGTATGATAGGTGGTGGGTGAATGTTGTTCCTGAAAGGCTGACGCAATGTATCGCTCCAGTGGAGTCTATCTGGCAGTATTCGCTTGGGAATATCGCTTCATGCTTATTCCAATTGAGTGATGTATCCAA
>MDSY01007560.1_pt1 | contig 28614 bp, 45 predicted proteins | sample 811131 | NCBI WGS metagenome assembly MDSY01 (sample SAMN05326643, study PRJNA326480) | marine metagenome | isolation source: seawater | place: Atlantic Ocean: South West | collected 2010
CAGTTATTTTTCGTATATTAGTACTGTAATTAAAAACAAACAAAAACTATGTCAAACATTTTAACATTCGTACTTAGAAACTCTTTAGGAGATTCAACAAACAATGGTCTAACTTCAAGAGAAGACTCAATTATTCTGCACCACGGCCCAGATGCCGATTTAGCAGATTTAACTCTAATTCCAGATGATGAATTGGTTTTAGTAGAAAGACAACTATTTGGAGAAGCAGCATTCTATGCAGTTCCTGCTGGAATCTACAAAAGCAATAAACATTCGATGTTTGGTGGTAACTTTATCCACACTTCAGATTCTAGATTTCCAGGTAGAGCACCGATACCAGTTCACGACAGAGTAGAAAATAATTAATCATTTAAAAATAAAAAAACATGCAATTATCAGAGTTAAAAACTTACGCAGAAAAATTATCTAAAGCCTTTCCACAAGTAGACGATGTCATTAGAGATCTTTATTTCCTTGCAGTAGATGAGGTAGAATCTGGAGAATCAGAGACACATGAGTGTGATTTGGCAATTTCAGCTATGGATCAATTAACAGGTGTCGATGAGTACTAAGATTTATACGATTCCACCAGATGATTGTTATGGCGATGTTTTTGCCATAGCAACCACACTTTCAGGTACTTATGTATGCCCCGGTTGGCATCCAGTACCTGAGGGAACGACTAGGGATCAGATTAAATTTAGTAAGAGTACTAAAGTAGTAAAACCAAAAGCTGCTCCAGTAATCACTAAAACTAAGAACAGATCATGGAAAGTAGAGTCATCGAAGATTGGTAAATTCTATGAAGTAACAGAAACCAACGGAGTTTGGGGATGTGATTGTCCTGCAATGAATTTCTTTAGAGGAGATTGTAAACACATTAAGGCTAAAAAACTAGAAAAAATACCAGCATAATGAAAGTAATTTACATGGGACAAACTATTAATATGCTAGCTCAAATAAAATTAAACGAAGGAGACAAGGAATCAATTAAGGCATTAGTTGATTCGGGTGAGGTTAAAGAATTAGAAAGTGGTTTAAAATATTTAGTAATAGAAGAAAAAGATGAAAATAAATCACTCTAGATTTTTTTATGTCAAATATTAGTGGTATATTAGTAGAGTAATAATTAAAGAAAGAAAACATGGCAGAAATTAAAAACAAACAGTATATGTTCACCTTTGAAGGTGGCGGTTGGAACACAGTGTGGGCCAAAACAAAAAAAGGTGCAATTAAAGCAGCACTTAAAGAATACAAAGATTCAGATACTCTGAATGTACGTATCGACTCAGTACACAAAGCTACCGAAGAAGGTCTTCGAAATGCAATGTCTCTTTTTTACTAAAATAAAACAAAAATGAATAAATTACAAGCACTTAAGTGCATCGAGGTTACCTCACAGAAACAAGCAGATAACGGTAACATATGTTATCATGATCCAATTGCAAATTGCGATTATATCCTTTACGAAAACGGATATGTACGTAGATCTCTTCCTAGGACTCGCCGTTATAATGGGCGACTAGACACTACACATGCAATCTATCAGTTAAATCCAACTAAAATGGAAAAATATGTTAGCGAATGGAGTGGCAACATCTTCGATACCAAAATTCGTATTATGTTACCTACACACGAAGCACGCATGGAATGTGCAGCACGAGGAGTTGTTAATTACCGTAATACTTTAAATAAACGTGAGCGAATCAACCTCATGAGAGGTACGATTGGTAATATTAAAGCACTTATCGAAAATTTAGATGAGGAGCATTCTGCTCTTTGGAATCACTCCAAATTAAATAATACAATAAACGAAATTCAAACCCTAGTAAAATAATATAATTATGAAAAAGACCGACTTAACATCATTCGAACAAGATTTGCTTAAAAGTATGAATAAAAAAGCAATGATGATCGTCAAAGCAGAAGAATATTTATCAGAAGCCAAAATACCATTTAATACTATATTATTTGATCAAATGACGGAATCTGAAATGGAAGATTTCCTAGAGACTTGGAATCCTGAAAATCAAGCAGCACTCAGAAAAAAATACGTGAGTGATGAAACAAACGAGGAAAACTAGCATAAAAAAATGGATTTAAACCAAAGAGAAGAATCTGGGCCAAAACCGATTGTAGTGTATTATCTACATTACTATGACGAGTTACATCTTGAGAAAGCATTTAATAAATTTCAAGACTTTGCAATTTGCGTCATGGCAGAATCTACTAAAGAAGCCATTGAAAAAGCCAAAGTGATAGCTCAAAATCCAAATATTAAAATTATGGGTATTGCAAACGGCAGAGAATCATGGGTAAATGAAAAAGCTCCAATGGGAACAGGCGAAGAAACGATGCCTCTTGGAGGTTGGGATAGATCTTGGAGAAACAACATGAAGAAATCATAATACATAATTAAACAATTAATTTTTAAAGCATATAATAATATGAAAGAAAAAGAATGGAATCCAGAAGATTGGCAAGGTCGATCTAGATCACAAATAGAAGGTAATTATAAAATCCTAGATTGGACTATGTCAGGAGCAGTAATATTCTTACTTGGCTGGGCAATCTACACGGCCGTAACTTCTTTATTTGTATAAAAGATGTGTGGAATTGTAGGCTATATTGGTCAAAGAGAAAAAGCAAGAGACATTGTAATAGATGGTCTTACAAGATTAGAATACAGGGGATATGATTCTGCTGGTATTTCTATCAAAACCAAAGACAACAAATTTGATGTGTTTAAAACTATAGGAGGTGTAGATAATTTATACAATATACTTCCAGAAGATTTAGCGTCAGGTCATATAGCAATAGGACATACTCGATGGGCAACACACGGTGCTCCTTCGGAAGCTAACGCACATCCACATGTATCGATGCATGGTACAATCTCTTTGGTACATAATGGTATTATTGAAAATTATGAGACTTTAAAAACACAACTCCTTAAAGAAGGTTACGTATTCAAATCTGAAACCGACAGTGAAGTCTTAGTTAATTGGATTGAATTTCATTATAATAGAAATTATTCAGAACATGAAAATGATCTTTCTAATGCGATTAGATTAGCACTTAGGGATGTTGTAGGAGCATATGCTATTTTAGTTACTGAAACACATTACAACCAAATGATTGCAGTTAGAAAATCTAGCCCACTATGTATAGGTATTAATGATGACGAATATGTTATTGCATCTGACGCTACACCTATTATAGAACATACGCGAGACATTATTTACTTGGAAGATGATCAAATGGCAGTTATATCTCTTGATGGTGGATTAGCATCCAATCCTGATATTCATATACTTGACATTGAAAACCAAGCAGTGCCATTAGAGGTTGAGACTGTTACAATGGAATTAGAGTCTATTGAAAAGGGTGGATATGATACATTTATGTTGAAAGAAATCTTTGAACAACCTAATGCTATTTCAAATACAATAAGAGGTCGTTTAACACTAAGTGCTGAAGATGATCTAATGATGGGAGGAGTTGAGAATGTTATGCCTCAGTTACTAAGAGCACAAAAGATATTTATCATTGCATGTGGAACTTCTTGGCACGCAGCATTAATTGGTAAGACTATTATAGAGACACTGTGTAGAATTCCAGTTGAAGTAGATTATGCTTCTGAATTTAGATATAGAAAACCAATCATTAAACAAGGTGATGTTCTCATGTCAATCTCACAATCAGGTGAAACTGCAGATACTAAAGCTGCAATGGAAATGGCTAAAGAAAAAGGTGCCACTTTATTTGGCATTGTAAATGTAGTAGGTTCTTCTATTGCTAGGATGTCAGACTCAGGAATTTACACGCATTCTGGTACTGAAATAGGTGTTGCATCAACAAAAGCATTTACAGGACAATTAGCGGCTATTACTCTAATAGCTATAAAAATGGCTAAACAACTAGGTAGCATTACTAATGATAATTATGCAGATCTAAAAAGATCGTTAGCACTTATTCCAAAGAAAATGAGCGCAGTCCTATTACAAAAAGAAGAGATATTTAAAATAGCAGACGAATACTCAAAACCAGAATATACGGATTTCTTATATCTAGGAAGAGGGATTAACTTTCCAATTGCATTAGAAGGCGCATTGAAATTAAAAGAAGTTAGTTATGTACATGCTGAAGGTTATCCTGCTGGTGAAATGAAGCACGGACCAATTGCCTTAGTTGATGAGAATTGTCCATCAGTATTTATTGCACCTACAGATAAATCATATGACAAAGTATTAAGTAATATGCAAGAGATCAAAGCAAGAGGCGGAAAAGTTATAGCTATTGTTACCGAAGGCGATGCAGCAATGTCAAAGGTTGCAGATCACGTTATTGAAATTCCAAAGACAGATGATCTCTTAACACCAATGTTGACATGTATTCCGCTTCAATTACTATCTTATCGCATCGCGGTAAACTTAGGTAAAAATGTAGATAAGCCACGTAACCTCGCAAAATCAGTTACAGTTGAATAAAATCCCAGAATTACACGAGCTAAATTATCATCAAATGATGGATAGGCTTCACACAACAATGACAAACATAAACACACATATCCAACAGAATCCAGTTTCTAAAATAGACACAGATGTTAAGGATCACGTGTGTCATGCAGTAGACCATTTATTTAAGGCATATAAATTAGTAGAGACTAAATTAAACAAAAATGAATAAACAGAAACAATTTTTACACGACTACTTGAATGCGTATGCACCTGTAGCACAAGAAACAGAAGGACAATTAATATGGTCAGAATATATTAAACCATATACAGACTTTTTAAAACAAGATGCATATGGAACATCATATGGTATTTTAAAAGGAAGAACAGGTTCTAGAAAGAATTCACAAAAAGTAGTTATTGAGGCACATTGCGATGAAATAGCATGGATCATTACACATATCGAGAAAGACGGCATGGTAAGAGTTAGAAAACATGGAGGATCAGATAATATGATAGCACCTTCAAAAACAGTAATGATTCACACACATACTGGTAAAAAAATCAGAGGTGTATTTGGATGGCCAGCAATTCACACAAGGACTAAAAGAGTTGAACAAGGATATGATCAACATGAATTATGGGTAGATTGTGGATTAGAAAACTACGAGGCAGTTATAGAAGCTGGAGTAGAAGTTGGATGTCTTATAACATACGACACTAAATTAGAGATCATTGGTGACTATTATGTCGGTAGATCATTAGATAATAAGATAGGAGGGTACATCATAGCAGAAGCTCTTAGAACTATATGGGACAAGGGTGTTGGATTACCATATGATTTATATGTTGTAAATTCAGTTCAAGAAGAAGTTGGACTTTATGGGGCTAAGAAGATTGCAAAGGAATTACAAGCTGATTTAGCTTTAGTTCATGACGTGTGTCATAATGTCAATACACCAAAAATGGATCGTGCAAAATACGGCCCAGTTGATGGAGGCAAAGGACCATCATTAGAATATACTGCACAAAATCACAGAGGCATTTTAAACATGTTAAGAGATCTTGCAAAAGAAAATAACTTACCACTTCAGCATCATGTTGGATCATATGGTAATGACACAATGGCATTCTTTTTAGAAAATACACCAACTGCTATTTTAGCAACACCTCTTAAATACATGCATACTACTGTTGAAATGGCACATAAAGATGATGTAGAAAATTGTATAAAACTATTTGTTATATTCTTAGAGAATTTAACACCAGAAAAAATAGATGAAATTAATAACAAGGGATGAAACCTTTAGAATTTAATAAGTATAATTATTAACACAAACACAAATTAAACATGTCTTATCAAATTAGAAAGGTAGAGCGTTACACAAATTGGGAAGCTACACAAGCGGTAGATATTGATCCTAATGATTTTAAAGATCTAGCATCATTTCCATATAAGGGCAATTCTGAAACAGATTTCGTAGAATACATCCAAGAGTTGTATTACGAAGATTGGTATGAAATTTGTGAAGAATTAGAAAGCGAAGGCAGATTAACATCATCAGATGCACTCGCAACTATATTTGAAGGAGAGATGGAAATTTATTCTTCATCTACTGAAAAGGAAGAAAGATCATGGATAGAACTTGGAGAAATAGACGAATCATATTCCAAATATGGTGGATTTAACCAAAGTGCCAGTACATTAGAGTAAACTTTTGAAACAAAATAACACGAGTAAGTATAACTAACATTAAACAAATAAATTAAATCATGGAAGAATTATTAAACCAAATGACTGAACTTTTAAACGACATCCAAGAGGATGCTAATAAGTTCGAAGAAAAGGGAAACAAAGCTGCAGGTACAAGAGTACGTAAAGCAATGCAAAATGTAAAAGCTGTTGCCCAAGAAGTAAGAGTTTACGTGAGTGCTAAGAATAACTCATAAGTAAACTAACAAGTCTATTCAGCAATTGAGACTTTAAATATAGATTGTTGGGGGATTAGCTCAGCTGGCTAGAGCGCCTGCCTTGCACGCAGGAGGTCATCAGTTCGACTCTGATATTCTCCACCAGAACACGGTTCTTTGACATATTGGGAAGGCACACTACTTGATTGATCATCTTGAGTGTGAGTGTATGGCCGAAAAAACTCTGACGGAAGGAGGGGTTAAGGCACATCAGACACCGAACAAGTTTCGGCTTAGTTGCAAAAGTGAGTAACTAAGACTCGACAGAGTAGATGATGGTAGATCGGGAAAAGATAACTAAACTAATCTTTCCAAGAGCATTGCAAGTACCCGAAAGGAAATCTTGCCCATGTGACCGAACGTCCTGTCTTATTAGGGGATAAGGTACAATCAAAGCCGTTGTGGCACTACAACGAGATTAACCATCTTGAGTAGAACTTGAAATAACAGTAAAGTTGATTGGTATGCAGTAATCGATACAATAAGTCGATCTTTTAGAGCTAGTATACTCTAGTACACGATCCTTCCCTTTTTTTATTTAAGCGAAAATAGCTCAGCTGGTAGAGCATCAGTTTACCAAACTGAGGGTCGCGAGTTCGAATCTCGTTTTTCGCTCAATATACAAGAAGTAAATTACTTCCCTAAAACCGCCAATCCTATTCAGGAAACAGCGGTTTTTTTTTGAAACAAATCAACTTACACAGATATAATATTAAAGATTTTAGATATGACTATAGAATTATGGATTGACCAGTTACAGTTAGAGCAAATGATGTCTAACATAGAAGATGCTGCATCAGCAGCAGAAGAGCCATTTGAAAACTTAGTTGAATATACTACGTTGCCAGCATTAGAAGGACAAATTTGTATCTCAATTAATTACGATACATATATTACACTCACAGATAATGGCTTATTAGAAGAATGGGCAATAAATGATAATCAATAACAATGAACAAAGAAGATCTTAAATCAGGAAGAATACTAGTTGACTTTTATGCAGATTGGTGCGGACCATGTAAAATGCTAAGTAGACAATTAGAAAAATATCAAGAAGAGGTAACAAGTGTTAATGTAATCAAAATAAATGTTGACACAGAACCAGAAATGGCTCAAGAGTTTGGCGTTAGATCTTTACCTACACTCATATACATGGAAGAAGGTACAGTGATTGATAAGACTACAGGTCTAAAACAAATTAACGAATTAAAGCAATTTACTAAAACAGAATAATATGAAATGGATAACAGGTACATTTACTTATTGGTATGATCTTTATAGAGATATACGAATGTGGTGGATTTTTAAAAACACTGCTAAAGAAAATGTCAAAATGCTTAACGAAGATCATGGACTTAGAGTTGATTGGTTAGGTAGAATTTATGGTATAGTTAATTTACCAGAAGAAGTACAATCAGCATCACTAGATGTACAACAAGCTTATGTATTACAACAAATTACAAAGTATGGTGATTGTATGCTTAAGATAGGATTAGCAGATGTTGTATATCCACAAATCCAAAAAATAAAACAAAGTTCATCCTTTTTAATAGTTTTATGGCCAGTGTTTGATGATTTATCATTATTACCAATCTTGGGTAATATTATTAAAACAACATTAGTATGTTTTATTGTTTTTATAATTGGTAAATTTAGTTATCACAATGTAGATATTATAGTAAATTTATGGGAAAAGCTAGCAACTTGGATTAAATCATAATGCTTTGGAAGGATACGAAATTAATAGAGTCCAAGAAAATGGACTAAGATTTTATAAAGTAACTAAAGGCGAAAAAGAAGTAGCTAAGTTACCATCGGTAACCACTGTCTTAGGTAATACTAAAGATATGTCAGGTTTAGATAAATGGCGTAAAAGAGTAGGTGAAGCAGAAGCAGATCGTATTTCAACGCTATCTATGAATAGAGGTACTATTATGCATAGATTAATAGAACTTTATAAAGGAGAAACTTCTGGAACACCAGAAGAAAGATTAGCACAGCTTAAAATAGTAGCTAGTGAAGACGAAGAAACTAATCAATTCAAAGAAGAGGAATTAGGCGCGTTCTTTTTACAACAAGCTTGGACTTTTTTCTATAAATTTTATTACAATCACGAAATATACTTTGACAGAATAAACGAGGTACTAGAAGCAGAAACGTTTTTATGGACAACTAAAGGTGGTGGCTGGGCAGGAACAGTAGATAATATATCTGAACTTGTAGATAATAAAATTATGATCATTGATTATAAGAATTCTCGTAAGCCTAAACAAGAAAAATGGATTCAAGATTACTTCTTACAGGCTGCTGCATATTTTATAGCATATTGGGATATGTCAGGTAAAAAGGCAGATGGTGCAGAGATCTGGATAGCTAATGAATTAGATAATTTACCACAAACATTTAGTATTACTCAAGCTGATTTAGAGTTCTATGCAAAGGAATTTATGAAGCGTAGGAAGACATTTAAAGAAAAATTCGATATATAATACATAAACAAAACATAAATTATGAATAAATTTAATACATTTTTAGCAAACCATGGTACAAAGGCAATCTTAGTATTATTGGTTTTGACATACTTTAAATCATGTGGAATTGATTCTGAAGTTGAAAAGACAAAGAAAGAACTTAGACAAGTTGAAGCAGAAATTGATACATTGAATGCTACTTTAATGAATAATATCATTACTGAAGAAACAATGATTAGATTAATCAAAGAAGTTCCAGCATGGAAAACTTTAAGAATTGAAGAGATCTCAGATAAAGAGAGAATATCAATTAACGCTTTAGAAGAAAAGGAAGATTAGATAAATGAGTAATGAGGATCAAAATTCAAGAATAGCTAAGAAGTTTGGTATAATTACACCCCCTACTATTAAGACACCTGCTGAACAACCTTCACAGTTAAGTCAGATATTTACAGGATGGGCTAATTATGTAAAAGATAGATTTGATGCACTTGATTCAGAAGTAAAGGCACTTAGTGAACTAAGATTAAAATCTTGTGATGCATGTCACATGAGATCTGGTCATAAATGTGATCCTAGGAAACAAGGTAAAAATATAAAGACAGGTAATACTGTCAATGGATGCGGTTGTAATATTGCCGCAAAAACCATGTCACCAGGATCTTCGTGTCCTTTAGGTAAATGGGAAAATATATAACAATAACAATGGATAGAAATACATTAGTAAAAAGATTTGTGATAGGTACGTTTATAACGTTATATGCGTTAGTATCTATTATTTCTACAATTCACGTAATTGACTTTTTTGAATTATCAAACCCATACTGGTTGGCAGTTACTCTTGCTATTGGTTTTGAAATAGGAGCAGCTGCTTCTCTAGCCTCTTTGGTAATTTTAAAGAAAATGAATAAAACTCTAGTTTGGTCACTATTCATCACAATTACTTTAATGCAAATGCAAGGTAATATGTATTATGCATTTATAAATTTAGAAAACTTTGGAAGTTGGTCTGAATTGTTTGATTTAATTGATGAAGATCTTATTGATCAAAAAAGAATTTTAGCATTTGTTTCAGGCGCTATTCTACCATTAATAGCATTAGGTTTTATTAAATCATTAATAGATTACATTAAACCAGAAGATGAAGAAGAGGAATACGACGATGAAATTCCAGAAGATAGTATGTTAAATGATATTGAAGTAACTATAGAATCAGACGCTGAACAAATGTATGATTCTTATGTAGATAGGCAAGTACCTGATCCTATAGATGACGCTGAGTTTTTTGCAGCCCATGATAAAGGAATTGACGAAGAACATGCACTAGATATGGTACTAAACGACATGGTAGAAGATTTATCAGACGAAGACCTAGATGAAATATTTAATCAAGAAATAGACAAAGCAGAAGAATCTATAGCTGAAGCAGAAAAAGAAATAGCTGAAGCAGAAAAGGAAATAGCTGAAGCTGAGTTTGAAGTAGAAGATACTTATGGTAACGTAGAAGTTGTTAATGCTAAGAATTTAGATTTATTCGATGAAAAAGCAGTGGAATCATCTATGCAAATTATTAAAAAGAAGGTTGCTAATTTAGCTGAAGAAGACATGGATCTTCAAGATGATCTTGACAAAGCTTCAGAAGAGGGTTCTACCGAATTTATAGACGAAGATTTATTTAAAAAAGGACTAGAGGCAAAGGCAAAACAAAACATGAACGACTATATTAAAAAGAAACCAGATGCAAATAACTAATCTTAGCGTAGATCTATCAAAAAAATATATTGATACTCCATTAGAGCCATCTGCTTTAGTTGAAGTTATTAAAGGCAGTAGTCATTTTACAGCACATAGATTATATCTAATAGTTAATGAACTAAAGGAAAGATATAAATTTCTAGAAGTAGATGATCATGAAAGATATGTAGTATCAGCATCGGTTTATGTCAAATATGCGTATGCAGGCGCCGCTAAAAGACAAGCAGCTACAGTCTCTTTTATGGAACCTTTATTAAAACAAAGGAACGAATACAAGATTTCTTTTCATATTACAGAAAGAGAAACTAGAAAAGAACTATTTGATTTTAGCCATGAAACGACCAGTCAACAGGAACTTTGTGATTTGATTAACATGCTTAGAAATAAAACTAAAGAAATATGCAATCAAAATACTTTATAAAGAAAGGACATCGAGGTGACCTAGTTTTCTTAATTCAAGAAGAAGTACAATCTCATAATTCTAGTAACTACGCACTTGTTATAGATGGAGTTTTTAATCAACAAACCGAAAATGCACTAAAGGCTTATCAGAAATCAAAAAAATTAAAGCCAGATGGAATATGTGGTGCATTAACATGGTTAGCAATGGGTCTAAGTCCCGATGAATTAGAATCAGACACGGATGCAATTAATTCAGCAACGTGGATAGAGCAATACAATTTACCAGAAGGAGAATATGTAAAAGAAATATCACCCAAATCTTGGATTTTTATTGCCAGTAATAACGGACAACATTCTCCATATAGAGTTATAGACACATGGGCCAATGATCAAAGAGGTAGAATTGGAGCGCACTATGTTATAGGTGGATTACCAACAAATATTGATAAAGATATAGAAGTTGACGAAAATGATGGCAAGATTTTACAAGCAATAAAAGACGAATACAGGGGTTATCATTTAGGTAAAGTAAAATCTACTAAAATGATAAAGGGTAGTATAAGTATAGAATTATGCTCAGCTGGACATTTAACAGAAGAAAATGGAAAATATTTTACATGGTATAACCAAGAAGTTCATCCAAGTCAAGTTGTTAGATTAGATCAGCCATATAGAGGACATAGATACTTTCATAAATATTCACAAAAGCAATTAGATGCACTTAAAGCGCTTCTGTTATTACTAACAGAAAAGCATAATATTGAATCAAGTGTAGACTATTTAACATCCGATACTTATTTTAATCCATCACGTGGTTTAGTAAATAGTAAGCAACATGGCATTTTTACCAGGGACATGGTAAATCCTAAAAGTATTAATATATCCCCACAAAAAGAATTATTAGATATTCTTACAGATTTCTAATGAAACTTCTATTTTATTTTTAGTATAACTATCAAATAATTAAATTATGCAAATAAACGAAGCAATCGCAAACCCAACAGAAGCAGAAGGTAAACCTATAGTTTCTCCATTTGAAGAAGTAAAGCAGATGAATCCAGTAATGGCAGTAAATGTTCTTATTCAGGCAGCAAATGCTGCTCAAGGTGCCGGTGCATTAAGTGTACGTGATTCAGTTTTGGTAGCTAGCGCTGCCGAGTTTTTAACTCAGAAGAATACTGAAAAAAAGGATGAAAAATCTTAAAGACATTTCTTTAGAAGAATTAAATCAAAAGTATACTGATTTAATTAGACCTACTAATTTTATTCACATCTTTAATTCAGATGATGAATTTAAAGAATGGGCTAGATTAGGTAATACAAAAGATTTAGATTGGGCAATTAAAGAATTTGAAAAGGACGAACTTTACAAATACTGTAACATTTTAAAACAAATAAAAGATGAAAATAGAAGTATCTAACGGTGAAATAATCGACAAGTACACGATTTTAGAAATTAAATTAGAAGAGATCAAAGACGCTGATAAACTTGCTAATGTGCAAACAGAATTTGATTCTCTAAAGCCAGTTGTAGACCAGATCTATAACGACACACATGCACAAGAAGTGTTAGCAGAATTAAAACAAGATTTACTTAATATCAATAAAACACTTTGGAACATTGAAGATATAATTAGAGATCACGAACGTGAAGAGAGATTTGATTCTGATTTTATAGAATTAGCAAGATCTGTTTATTATACTAATGATGAGAGAGCAGAAGTGAAAAAGCAAATCAATCAATTAACAGGTTCGACACTTGTAGAAGAAAAGTCTTACCAGGAATATAACTAATATGCGTCATGCCTTGCAGGATGGGCAAAGAGTTGGCCTACTTATAAATACACCGGCGTTAGGTGATACAATCGCTGCAATTCCAACATTGCGTAAACTTTCTAAGGCATATGATAATGCACAACTGACAGTCTTTACGAGTAAACCTTTCCTATTTGAAAACCATCCATTGGTATTTCAGGCATTACCATTAGATTCTCCAATAAAAGAATCATGTCATATACATGAAACCTTTTTTCCTATTGTAGGCGCATCCCATGATCTAAGAGGACGTAAAGTAGAATTCAGATATTCTAATATGGATCTTAGACAGTTTCATGCAGTATCGCTTGGATTCGTTTTAACAGAATCAGAAATGGACATGGATCTTTATATAGAACGAGAAAGAGAAATAGGTTTTAAGGATTATGTTTTAATTCATCCAACATATACTTGGCCAACAAGAACATGGGACGAAGAAAGGTGGCAAGAATTAACTGATAGATTAAATGATCAAGGAATTCCAGTTGTTGCTATCGGTAGAGATAGTAAAGAAACTGGACACTTTAATGTAGAAAAACCAGTAATGAATCTGGACATTAAATATGGTCTTAATATGTTAAACGATCCTACTAATGATCCTGCTGAATTGAGATGGATGATGAATAATAAAGCCAAAGCTGTAGTTACTATGGATTCAGGTATTTTACATGTTGCAGGAACAACAGACGTTCATATCATTCAATTAGGTAGTTCAATAAATAATAAACTTAGAGCTCCATACAGAAGCGGTAGTCAAGAGTATAAATATGATTTTATTAGAGGAGGTTGTGGTGTATTTTGTTCAAGTAATATGAAATACAATATCAAAACACACGGAAATATTCAAGCCATTCCACCTCAAATAAATTGCTTAGAAGAAAAAGAAGAATTTGAATGTCATCCAGGTGTTGATGCAGTATATAATAGAATAATGGAATTATATGAGTAGCGTACTTAAAAAAATAGTATATTTAGCTCCACATTTAAGTACTGGTGGAATGCCACAGTTTGTTCTCAAAAGAGTACAAGCTATGTTGCGTTTAAATGAATTTGAAATCCACTTAATTGAGTATACACAATACAGTACAAAATATGTGGTTCAAAGAGAGCAATTAGCTAGTATATTAGGTGATAGATTTCATTCTTTAGGATATTTACATTCAATGAGCCAAGCTGAGAGAACTAAGAATCTTAAAGAAACTCTTAAACAAATAAATCCAGATATTGTACACATTGACGAGGCACCTGAATCTTTTGATAGTTTTAATAAAATGTCATCAAATACACAGAAGTGGCTCTACAGTCAAAAATGGAAAACAATAGAAACAAATCATAATATTTGGTTTGAAGCAAAAAATAAAAGATTAGATCCTGATCAGTATCAGTTTTGTACACCATTTCACTTGGAAACATTTGATAATAGATTGTCAGATAAACATGTTATTCAATATCCTATTGAAAATATGGTTAAAGCAAAAGAACTTGCAAAATCAGATGCTATAGATTCATTAGGGTTCGACCCTAGTAAGACACATGTTCTTAACGTTGGATTATGGACATCTGGTAAGAATCAGTCAGAAGGTATCGAGATCGCAAGGGTGGCAGCAACAAAAGCACCTAATCTACAATTCCATTTTGTTGGTAACCAAGCAGAAAACTTTCAAGATTATTGGAAGCCATTAATGGATAACTTACCACCAAATGTTAAAGTATGGGGTGAAAGATCTGATGTGTCACAGTTTATGATAGCATCAGATGCATTTATGTTTAACTCTAATTGGGAATGTAGTCCATTAGCATTGCGTGAAGCACACAGCTACGGTCTTAAAACATTCTCTAGGCAATTAGATCAATATAAAGACATGTTTCCTTTCATAATTCCATTCTCAGAGGATCTCTCAGCAAATGCGTCAACACTAATCAAAGAACTCACAGAACTCGATATTAAAGGAGAAAACCCACCAATGGACGATTTTACAAGGTTTACTCAACAACTTAAAGACGCTTATCACGCTACATTGAGTAAATCCACATCTGAACGTTCACATCATGTCGAAGTTAACTTTGATGTACAAATGATCAGTGGACCCAGACTTCATGTAAAACAGTTAGACGGTGCAAGTTGGCGAGCAGAATATTGGGATGCTACTGACTTGGTTTGGAGTACTGAAGAAATGAAAGAAGATCATTGGTATCAACCATCTAGAAAATGGTGGACCAATTGGACAATTAAGATTTACCGAGAAGGTCAATTATACAAAGAAATTAAACCAAATCTAGAAGGTCAAGATCTAACAGTAGAATTCGGTAGCTCATCACTCGGAGATACCTTAAGCTTTATGGGCCAAATGACAATGATTGCCGAACGACACTCTATTGATAGAGTATTCGTAAAGTGTCATAAGCCTTGGTTATTTGACTGGGATAAGTATGCAGAATATAAGATATACCCACTGGCATGGGACCAACCATCGACATACCATTCACAATCTGTAGGTGTCTATTACACTATGAAGAAACCATGGAATCACCATGAACACAAATACGATTGGCGTCAAATACCCTTGGGAAAAATCGCCGCTGATCGCCTTGACATGGACTACTATGAAACCAGACCATTTATGGCACCTGAATTCACAGAAGCCAAAACCAAATCTAAACGCGCGCACATTTGTATAGCAACTCAATCAACAGCACAAGCCAAATATTGGAATCACCCAACTGGTTGGCAAGATCTTATAGATTGGTGTAAATCAAATAACATAGACGTGCATCATTCTAGTAAAGAGGGTACAAAACTCAAAGGCGTTAAACAATTACCAGAAGCACTCGAATCAGTTGCAGCTTCTATAAATACGGCTAAATGTTTTATTGGAATTTCCTCTGGCTTGTCTTGGTTCGCTTGGGCACTTGGAGCTGAAGTTATAATGATTAGCGGCTTTACAGACGAGTATGTAGAATTTGAAGATAAATGTACTAGAATAATTAATAAACAAAATTGTCATGGATGTTGGGGTTGGAATACATTTGACAAAGGTGATTGGAATTGGTGTCCTTCATGGAAAGGAACACACAGGCAATTTGAATGCAGTACTGAAATCAAACCAGAAGAAGTTATTAAAAGTTTTGAGAAATTATTAGACAAATGAAAGACATAACACAAGAACTAGGTTGGGTAGTAGTTAGAGACACTCAAACCAAATATGAATTTAAAACCTTTGAAAAGGCTTTTAATTTTCAATTGGTTTTTATGGGACATCTAATGACTAAATGGTATTATGATCATCAATGGAAACCCAATCAATTAAAAAAGAATTAATATGAAAGCAGTAGTAACAGGAGGCGCAGGATTTATAGGCCTACATTTAGTAAAGAAATTAATGGATCTAGGTTGGGAAGTTACAGTAATTGATAACTTTAGTACTGGAGATCAGGACAAATTACATGAATTAGGTTGCCAATACATAGAAGAAGATGTTGAAAATGTAACAGCTGCTATGAATATCGAACATGATGTACTATTTCACTTAGCTGCACCAGTTTCTGTTGAAGAGAGTTTAAATGATCCTATCAAATACTACAGTCAAATTGTAGGTGGTACATCAAATATAGTCAATTGGTCATTAAACTCAGGTAATAAAGATATTATTATTGCATCAACTGCGGCTATATATGGTAGTATCGATGATTTGCCACTTATAGAATCTGGAGAAATTGATCCAACAAGTCCATATGCTAAAGCTAAACATATGAGTGAATTGGTTTTACAAGAAGAATATGAAGCCCGTCCCTTTAAAGGCAGTGCATTAAGATTATTCAATGTATATGGTGAAGGACAGAGAAATGAAGGTGGTTACTTAAGTGCTGTACCAGTTTTCTTAAAACAATATGAAGCATTTGCACCAATTACTGTTACTGGTGATGGCAAACAAACTAGAGATTGGATCTATGTTAGTGATGTAGTTTCAGCGTGTATTAGTGCATATACAGATACTGTTGAAAACGGTATTCAGATACTGAATGTTGCATCAGGACAAGAGACTAGTGTAATGGATTTGGCTGAAGCTTTTGGTGGAGAAATAGTTCACATTGAAGAAAGAAATGAACCAAAACGATCGGTAGCAGATATAACTAAGATAAAAACAACTCTCAATTGGCAACCTTTCACAAGGTTATTGAATTGGGTTAAACAAGTAAAATAATGAATTATTATAAAAACCTCCTATTATCATTCTACATCATCTTCAGTACAGCATCGTTTGCGCAGCAAGATAATGAACTCGGAGTGGTTAGCATTCGCACAGACATTTATGAAATAGAATATTCACAAGTATATCAACAGCCTCTTATGGTTGATTATACCGTAATATGTGATGCTACAGCAAGATCATATCCAAGAGACGGCATATCCTTTAAGAAATATCCTGGTGTGAAAACCTCCTCATCTTCAGATTATTCTGACAATATATGGGATAAAGGACACATGGCACCTGCGAATACTTTTGGTTGTAAGAAAGAGTGGTTAGAAACTACATTCTCTTATACTAATTGTGCACTACAACATCAGACATTAAATAGAGGAGCATGGGCTGCATTAGAAAGATTTGAAAGAGATTTAGCATCATTATATATGGGTGTTGAAGTAAGTATTATGATTTACTTCTCAGACAAATGGACTACCAATTCAGATCCTGCAAGAATACCTGCAAATTTTATTAAAACACTAACATGGACTGAAGATAATGGTAAGACTAGATCAATATCATTTGACTTTCCAAATGAAAGTACTAAAGGTAAATCTTTTTGGGCATTTAAGTTAAATGATGGAGATTTTAACGGTAAAGAATAAAATCAATATGGACAAAAGGATAGAAGAAATACTCGATAAAGAAAATCATAGACAAATAAGTACTGTTGAACTAATTGCTAGTGAGAATTTTGCATCTGATGCCGTAATGGAATTAGCAGGTTCGATATTCACCAACAAATACGCTGAAGGTTATCCTGGTAAAAGATACTATAATGGATGTGATCACATGGATGAGGTAGAGTTACTCGCAATAGAAGAATTAAAAAAGTTATATAGTTGTAACTTTGCTAATGTTCAACCACATTGTGGTGCAAATGCTAACACCGCGGTATTTCAAGCATTCCTAAAACCAGGTGATACGATACTTGGAATGGATCTAGCTAGTGGTGGTCATTTATCACATGGTAGTAAACCTAATATTTCAGGTAAAGTTTATGATGCACATTCATATGGAGTAGATATAAATGGTTATTTAAACTACGATGATATACGAACTAAAGCACTTGAAGTTAAACCTAAGATGCTGATAGCAGGTGCAAGTGCATATTCAAGAATAATAGATTGGAAGAAGTTTAGAGAGATAGCTGATGAAGTTGGAGCAATGCTATTAGTAGATATGGCTCATTACTCAGGTCTAATTGCTGGTGGTGCATATCCTAATCCAATTGAGTATGCTGATGTAGTAACTTCAACAACTCATAAAACTCTTAGAGGACCAAGAGGTGGAATTATTATTTGGAATAACTCAGATTATACAAAGAAAATAAATGGAGCAATATTTCCAGGTACACAAGGTGGACCATTGATGCATATAATTGCAGCAAAGGCTCAGTGTTTTATAGAAGCAAATACACCAGAATTTAAAGAGTATTGTTCTTTGGTAAAAGAAAATGCTAATCATATGTGTGACATATTCAGAGATAATAATATACCTATATTAACAGGAGGAACTGATTCACATTTGGTTTTAATTGATTTATCAGATAAAAAACATAGCGGGAGAGTAATTGCAGATAAACTAGAAGAGAACGGTATTACTGTTAATAAGAATGGAATACCTAATGACCCTAGAAGTTTTGTAGAAACAAGTGGTATACGAATAGGAACTGCTGCAGAAACAACAAGGGGACATGGTAGAAATTGGTTTAGAGAATTAGCAAGAAAAATAAGTAAAATTATAAATGAATAATATGAATAAAGAATTAGAAAAGATCACTGATGAAATATCATTTAGATTATTAGCTACACGTAAACATCCAGATTATGAATGGTTATACAATAGATTAAAAGAATTTAGATATGAAGAAGTAAAACCTAAACATCCGTTTATACATGTTTTCAGAAAGTACTGGAATTTATTTACAAGGAAAAACAATGGGTAATATGAGAAAACTATTAATAGCATTTGGTAACCTGTTTGATATGGGTTGGTGGGCAAATAAAATCAACACTAAATTAGGTGTTTATGAATGGGCTAAAAGGTCTAGGTTTCGTAAATGGCAAGAAGGACTAACAGGATGGAAATTCTGGGCATGGCAAATATTCGGTGGTTTAACATTTATAATCATCATAGAATTTATATTAAATAAAATAGGCATGACTATGCTACCATGGAAATAATGAAAAAAGGAGTAATTTGCGGTAATTTTGATGTAATGCATCCAGGTTATATAAAAATGTTTAAAGAAGCAGCTACAAATTGTGATTGCTTAGTTGTACTTTTACATGATGATCCTTCTGTTGAAAGACCAACTAAATTAAAACCAATATTATCAGTAGAAGAAAGAACTGAAATGTTGTTAGAACTTAAATCAGTATGTGATGTTATATCTTATACGTATGAAGAAACATTATTAGAATTATTAAAGATTGGAAACTTTAATATTAGATTTTTAGGAGATGACTATATAAATAAGCCATTCACAGGAGATCATTTAAAAATCAAAATACATTATTTAAACAGAGATCATGGGTGGTCAACAACTAAATTTAAAAAGCTTATAGCAAAATCAATATAAGCTAAAGAGTAAGATCTATATTTAATCCAGATATATAGTTTAAGGGGGTTAAACACAAAAATACGCCTAAAATAATGAGCAACGTAGACAAGTTTTTACAATTGTTCTCAGATTTCGAAATGGTTGTACAACCAAGACGAGAACATACAATTGAAAAGAAAAAGACAGCAGTTACTGTTAGACAAAGCAGTAAATCCTGTTCGGAGTTAAGAAAAACGTTAAAAAGATTGACATCAGAGTATAAAAGAGCTCAGAAGTCTTTTAAGCATAATAAAATATCTAGACAAGATTTATTTGATTTTGAATGGAGAATATTTGAAATGCAAGAACAGATTAGAAGTATAGAAGAAGACGGAGAATCAACAAGTGAATATTAAATGCAGACATTTAGCAACTACATAATCGATCAACAAGTGTACACATTAGTACCTTCTAAGAAGCATCTTAAAAAATTAACTTCTGAAGACCCACTTGTGATTTTTAGTTGCAAAACAGAGGATGCGCCATTAACCCTACCCCCTAATAATTCTTCAGAAGAAACTAGATTAGAAATGTTAGAACTGAAGAATTTACAAACTCAGCATCCAGAGCCTGCTAAATTAGAAAAAGATTATGACGATGATTTTCTGTGGGCATTTAAAAAGATATGTAAAGATAATAATCTAGAATTTGATAAGAAATTTATGAAAGCTTTAATTAAAGAAGCAGGATATATTATTATTAAATTAAAGTACAAGTTTAATAGACCAAGACCATTTCAGTTAGCTAAAGCACATGGCTTAGATCTGATCAAATATGATTCAGAAACAGCAAAGACTCCAAGCTATCCATCAGGTCATACGACACAGGGCAGAATATTAGCAATGTACCTAAGTAAATTATATCCAGAATTTCAAGAACAGTTCGAAATAGTATCTGATACTATATCAATGTCTAGAATGGTTGGATGTCATCACTTTCCAAGTGATGTTGCTTATGGTAATCAAATTGCTACATGGATGGTCAGTAATATAAAATAATGAAAGATATAATCCAAACATTCATCACAGAATGGGGTTGGTTAACCATCGCCGCAATAGTTACGTTTGCGTTTAAAGACGCAGTACAAAATTTAGTTATCGGTGCACAGTTTTTATGGGGAAACGATTTCAATGTAGATGACGTAGTTTATATCAGAGGCAACAAGAAGGCAAGAATAGTGAGACAAAATATCTGGAAAACAGTTTTCTACGTATATGGACATGAAAGAAAGTTTATTGTACCTAACAATATGATCTGGAGACTAGAAATAGAGAAAGATTTAGAACAATCAATTAAAGACTAAAATATGAAAACAATTAAACAATTAACAGTAATTTTATCATTCTTCTTACTAACAGCATGTGGTGCTAGTTGGCAAACAACAACATTAAACTATGATCCAATATATGATGATGGAAATTATGCAATAGTTACAGATGGTGTAAAGGTAGATACGTTAAACGCGTTTCAATTTAGAAATAAACTTAGAACTGATTTTAATTTTAGATATGATTTTGCTCAGTACGCATTAAGCCAACCTAGATCATTTGATTGGAATAATAGAATACTAGGTAACAGGAATAATTCTTATAATTCTTACTATTGGAATAGAACTCAAATGTGGAATGATTGGGTTTGGGGTTATACAGGATGGAATTCTTGGGGTCAACCTCATAGATGGTCACCATTTGGATATGATAGATGGGGATATAATATGCATTATGGTTGGAATAATCACGGATGGGGATATAACAACTGGATGGGCAATGCTCATTATGGATTTGGCTGGAATAACTATTATGGTTGGAATGGTTGGTATAACAACAATTGGGGTTGGAGAAGCCAAATGAACGACTATGCTTGGCAAAATAGAAATAGATCAAATACAGTACGTGTTAATGGCAAGAGAGTTTCAATTAGCGATGAGGTAGTTAACAACAGAATAGTTAGAACTAATAATAGAACTAGAACTAATACAAAAACAGTAATAGTAAATAAACCAGTAGTTAATAATTCTAAACCTGTATGGAATAATAACAAACCTATTATTAGAAACAACAATAGACCACCTATTAATAATAACAAACCTATTATTAGAAACAACAATAGACCACCTATTAATAATACGCGACCGGTCATTAGAAACAACAATACTAGACCAACAAACAACTCATCAACTAAAAGATCTGGCGGTACCTCAAAGAGACAAAGATAATATTAATTAGATACATATAGAGAAACAAATCTATTTTTATTAGTATAATCAATGATGAAACGCATTAAAACATATGAATCATATCTTAGTGAGGTTATGAGAAAGGGTAAACCTTATCATGGATCTAAGATTATTGTATTCGATCTTGATGATACATTAGTTATTACTAATGCAAAAATTAAGGTTTGTGATAAGAAATCAGGTGAATGTTTTGAACTATCACCAGAAGAATTTAATGAATATGAATCTAATCCAGATCATGAGTTGGACTTTGATGATTTTAAATCATTAGAGATTATGAAGGCTGGTAAGATGATTGATTATTATCTTAAGATTTTTAAAGAAGCATATAAAATGAAATTAGCTGTTGGAATTGTAACAGCAAGAGATGATCAGAAAATGATCTACAGATGGTTAAGAGAACATGTAGGGTTTAAAATAGATAAAGATCTCATCTTTGCGGTTAATGATCCAATACATAAATTTAAAGGCGGAATATCTGATAGAAAAAAAGCAGCATTTATAGAATTAATGGAACTTGGTTACACTGATTTCCAATTTTATGACGATGATACTGCCAATTTAAAATTAGTAAAATCGTTAGAATCTGAATATGAAGGTATCAGTATCTCTACAATAAAAGCAAGAAAATAACATGAACACTTATAATGATATTAGGGTAAAATTTGCAAATGCAATGAAAGTAAACGAAAGTAAGCTTACTGTATGGCAACAAGGTATGAAAGATATTTATTCGGTTATAAAACCTAAAGGTAGATGGATTACACCAAACTCTGGTGAAATTCTAAGAGCTGAAATAGATCCTAACGATCCTGAAGGTGGAATTGAAGAATTTTTAACAGCATGTAATATACAACCAGACGATTACTCTATTTCTAGTGGAAACTGGTCTGGTAAATTTGACTCATGGGACATTACTTTTAATAAAGACGTAGATTATTTCACTAAAACACTATCTTCTGGAAAAGCATATGGTATCGTAAGCGCAATTGATTACACAAACGGAGTTAAACAAGTTATTGGAGATAAAGATTTAACACCAGATAGTTTAAAATTAGCAGGTGATTATACTTCTCAAGCAGACATAGTGTCAAGAGCTAATGCAGCAATTAGTTCTAAGGTACATAATGAAACGTATAGAGATTTTTGTTTAGAGCTAATAAAAGCGGTACAATTACAAGGAAAGGTATTTACTACAGTCGACGATGTTGAAGGTGTTAATAAAGAATTTGTGATCGATTATAATTTAGGAGAATATGTTGGTAAGATTGATCCTAAATCAATCAAAACTATTCAAAAAGATTTCGGTGAAGTTTTAGGTGGAATCTTTATGTTTAACTTAATAGGAAAAACAGGTAGCGGGTTAAATTTCCCAACTGAATCTAATTTAGAATTAGTAGATTTCTTTTTTAATGGTTTACAAATATCTTCTAAAGCAGGTGGTGGTGCTAAAGCATCAGCAGGTGGATATATCACTGCAATTGAAAATTCAATGAAACTTGGAAACTGGTCTTTAACACCTGCAGAAAACAAAGTATTTAAAGATGTTTTAAATCCTCTAAAAGGCGATGCAACTAAAGAGCCTAAAAATACAGTACATTTACCAAGAGCTGGTGGATCTACAACGTTTAGTAACGCAATTAATATGTTTAATATCCATAGTTGTAAAACATGGTCATATTGGGTGGGTGCTACAGGAATATCTCCAGGTAATGTAAATAGAGATACTATCATTCAATCTTTTATAGATCTTAAAGAATCTGGTAAATTACAAAAAACACTTTCAGGTTATCTTCGTATAGCAACAATAGGTACAAGTCGTGGTAAAAATGGTAAATTAGTTAATGGATTAATAAAAGCCAAAAACGAAAGACAAGCTGCAGCAGCATTAGATGCAATCATAGATGATAAAGTATATGACATTCTAATAGGTCTAATCCTATATCCAGGTACAAAGGAATTAGCTGCATTAATAAATGTAAAATATGCAGATACACTAACTGCTCTTATTAATAAAGCCCTTTCAGTAAAGCAACTTTATTTAGATTTATTTATTAAAAAATCTTCTGTTAGATTCAAGATGAAAGCTATGGAAAATTCAAATTTTAAAGTTGGATCCCTAAATGGAATTGATAGTTGGAAGGTTAAAGCAATGTCGATTTATTTAGCATAATAAAGTATTATAGTATTAAGAAAAAAGGATGATATATAATTAGAAGAGATTATTCTTCACCTTCTAAAAATATCGTATTCATATTATGACCGAACAAATTCCAGGAGCTATTACCACTTCTGAGAATGAGTCAAACAAAATTGAAGTCGCAGATTTTACACAAGGAGTTAAAATAAATCCAAATGACCTAGCAAGTGAGGATTTATTTCAATTATTTGAAGTCTCAGCAGATGAAGATTCAATTTGGGTTAATTTCGGAGTTGGTGGTCCAGCTTGAAACGAAAGAAAAGAGAGAAAGGCGCTAGAAAGCGTCTTTCTTCATTATATATAGCTAGTAAACTTTATTGAAACAAAATAGGGATAAATAGTATAAGATAATAAACACTATAAATTTTAAAACAATGAAAACAATTTTAATTATCGTGGCAGTATTAGCCGCAATCGCAGCAGCAATTTACTTTCTAACTAAGAAAGGATTTATTGCAGACAGAGATGGAGACAATATTCCTGATGCTGTAGAAGACAAAGTAGAAAGCGTTAAAGCAGCAGCAAAAGCAAAAGCTAAGAGCGTTAAAGCAGAAGCTAAAGCGAGAGCTGCAGCAGTAAAAGAGGAATTAGGTGATGTTGCTGATGCAATATTAGGTGTTCCAGTAATCGAAGGTAAAGTTACTAAAACTAAACTTAAAACATTATCAAAGGATGATTTAGCTATTTTAGCTGATAAAAAGTTTGATGTTTCTTTCGAAGACGGAATAACTAAAACAAGCTTAGTAAACAAGATCTACTCTCTTTACTACCCAAACAAGAAATAAAAAAAGACATAATATCATATGCCATCGTTTATCAATTTTAACAACAAGCAGGAGTTATCGTCGAATGAGTATACTAAGTTACAGATTTCAGAAGCATTATATTTAACTGAAACTAAAAACAGTAGAAAAATCGAATCTTTAACAGAAGGCTTAAATAGAAACACTAGTCTCAAAGACGCATTGGATCTATTTGAAAATAAATTAGTTGCTATCAACGCATTGTCAGCTACTAAACAAACATACACTGGTACATTGTACGAGGGTCAATTCTCATGGATGACTTCTGATACTGGACAACAAATTGGTTCAGAAAAAGAAAATACTATTGAGGTATGGATGTACGACAACAAAGGTAACCAATATTACGAAAAGAAGTATGACGGTTATGGAGAATTCGGTGGCATGGATTATTATGAATTACTTGCTAGAATGAATGGTTACACTGATGAAGATTTACTAGACAAAAAAATCTTAAAATCTATCAGAGTAATGGGCAAAGGATCAATGAGAGATATTGGTATTGCGCTTGCATTCGAAAAGAAGTTAAAAACAAGGGATAAAGGAGGTGATGTACTTTTCCCGGCGCTAGTTGCTGATGGAAAATATAATTGGAAAAGACATAACTTTAAACAAGAAGCAGAGTCTGATCCAAACCAATCATGGTTCCAAGAAGAGTACGATGAGCGTGAGGATGAGGATGATGAAGATTACGAACAAGGTTGGTACGAAAACCTAGATCTACATACATCATTATATGAGCAAGCTATTTTAGAAAATGCTGTCAGAGATTTACATTTTGAAATGGATCCTAAAAAAGCCGAAGATATGAAAATTGAAATTGGCGCATCTCAGGGTGAAGTCACTAGAAAGAAACAAATAGAAGGTGGTAATTATTCACTAAGAAGATTTAGAAAAGAGATTAAATATTGGGATGGTAATAAAAAAGAATTAGAATTCGCAGAAGATGTATTTGCAGGTCCAGAACACTATAATACAGCAAAGTCAACTTTAGGCGCAGGACCACATGCCAAGAAGGTTAAGAAAGTAAAGTGGAATCAAAAGAAGTATGATCAATGGTTAGAAGATGTTGCATCAAATGACGGTTGGAAGAATGCATTCGATATGGCACAAAATGCTAAACATGAACCAGGTTTACTTGATTGGGCTAAGAAAGAATTCAGAGGCGAAGATGTAATGCAAAGAATTCAATGGGATATTGAAGCTTTTGCAGAATCTGTGGTTACTGAGATCAAATCAGAAATTAACGAGGCTGCTCAATTAGTAGATGAAAAAACTGGAAAGGTTGTTAAATTACCATATAAGACTAAAGACTTTAGAGGTGATTCAATTACAGTTAAAGGTTTTACTGAGCCACATAAATCAAGCTCAAGTGGTAGAATCCAAACAGACCAAGGAGAATTCTTTCCCGGTGTTGCAGGAGTTAAGATTATAGGTCTTAAATTTGAATCTGTAGATACTAAGAAACTAACATGGGATTCTCTTAAAGAATCATTAGGTCTTAATGAAGGTAGATCTATTAATAAGATTTCTAAAGAACACAGTGGAGTGGTCTTAGATATGAAGAAGACTGTTGACGAATGGAAAGTAGCAGAAGGTGATAGAAAGTCTGAATTACTAGAGACATTAAGAGCGCTTAATAATAGAAAGGCAGAATTAGAAAAAGAATTAGATCAAGCAGTTGCTGGAAAAGATTCTTCAGTAGAACTTGCTTTAAGTGAAACTGAAACTATTCAAGAAAAGGACGATGCAGGAACTCACTTAGATAATCTTGCAGATTTAGTAGGAAATGCTAAATCATTCATGGCTGTTGGTAAAGAATTAAAAGATGGTAATTATAAATATGACTTTAGCACTGGTATGATGCCAATGTATATGATAAAAGCAGATGGTTTTAAATTCGCAATATTAAACAAGAGATATGTTGATGGCGGTGATAGAGAAGTTGGAGATATTGCTATCGGTTTAATGGAATCAGCGGTTACTGAAAGTAAAGAATATAAAGCTGGTGATGAGGTAGAACTAAAAACTGGTGAAACTGTAAAGATAAACCAAGTAGTAAAAGGACCTAGAGCTGAATTTAACACTTATCGTGCAAAAGTAAAAGGTAAACAAATTGACTTTAGTTTATCCGATATTAATGAATCATTAAATGAACAAAGCGATGATGCTTTAATACTTATTCAACAGGCACTTAAAGGAATGAAAAACATGAAGGTCGACATTAAAGGAGACACTATAATCGTTTCTAATAAAGCTAAAGACGAATTTACATACTCAATGAATGATGCAGATGATGTTCAAGAGTTTATTGCAACAATAGAAGAATCAGTAGATCTTGCTAAAAAAAAAGTTGAATCTTTAGACGAAGGTCTAAGAAACGATCTTAAAAAGTTTATTAAGAAGAACCAAGAGGAACTAGATAGATTAGCTGACGGTGAACAATGGGAACAATTATACTTAATGTTATACACTGAATTTGATGTAGAACCTGAGAGTAAAAAAGCTGAAGACGTTAAAGACGCTTTTGATCTAACATATTAAATCAAAACCCCAAACTATTAAAAGAAGACTTCGGTCTTCTTTTTTTTTGTTTTGTCCGATATATACTACCTAGAGCTTTGCTCAAAAAATCAAAGTGTTATATAATGGCAAAAGAATTAAACGAAGATACCGGAATTAAGGTTAGTGTAAAAACACTAGTTGCAATAGCTGCTGTAATTACAACTGTAGTTAGTTTTTGGTTTGCATTTCAAGCTCAACTCGATGATATGCGAGATGAAATTGAAGCAGCTAAAACTTTACCGGCTCCTAATATTTCTAGAACTGAATACGAACTTAAAGATGAGTTAGTACGTTCTACAATCCTAAATACACAAGAAGATGTTTCTGAAATCAAGGAAGATCTTAAAAAAATAGAAGATCATCTTCGAAAAAGATAATGAAAAAACATTTATTACTTATTATTGCATTGGTATCATTTAGTATTGCGAGTGCACAAGAAATTCAAACTGAAAAACCTTTTAACACTGAAACTTCAGAACAATATAAAAAAGGTAAAAAAGGAATTAACTTTAAAAAGATTTTTGCTTTTAAGAAATTCTTTAAATATTCAACTATTTATGGAATTGCTGGTGAATCACAACCGCAGACTAATACTCAAAAGACTTATTATGTAGATCAAGGCGGAGAGTTGTTTGATATAACTCCAGATTCTGAAACTAACTACTCTTATGGATTTGGTATTAGAAAGGTTGCAAGATTTGATTATGAGAATAAACCTAATGCATTCTATGATGGTACAGAAGTACAAACAGGATTAAGTTCTAATGTTGGTGCTGTACAAGGTTGGGAATATAAATTCCAATGGGAATGGGCAAGACAATTTGGTAATGAATATACTAAAGAAGATCTTTTTATTAGACATTTAGGTAAACACCATATCTTTAAATTAGAACAAATGCAAGATGGTTTAGCTGATTTAGATTATAGAGCAGTAGATCTTAGATGGAGAAAGGCAATCGGTAGTAAATTAAATTTATCTGTCGGTGCAGCTTTTAGAACTCACAGACCTTATGGTTACTTACCAATAGCAGATTATTTAGATGATAATCCATGGTGGCAATTAGCATACGATGAAGGATTTGTAGATAAC
>MDSY01038406.1_pt1 | contig 28539 bp, 24 predicted proteins | sample 811131 | NCBI WGS metagenome assembly MDSY01 (sample SAMN05326643, study PRJNA326480) | marine metagenome | isolation source: seawater | place: Atlantic Ocean: South West | collected 2010
AAGGCGATATGTTGGTTGAGCAGTATGTTCGTGGTTTTATCGCATCTGGGTTTAGCACCGAGAGTGAGATCGACCTTTTGGCTAGCATTACCGAACAAAAGCGTGACTATTACTACCTGACCCTGCCATTGCAGGCGTCCCTTGATGCTATCGATCTCAAGGAACAGCAGATCGAAGATTACTATCAGGCTAACAAACAGCGCTACCAAGCCGCTGAACAGGTCGTAATCGATTATATTGAACTCAGTCCGGAACTGTTTAGTGCAACACAAACAGTTGCTGAAGAACAGGTTAGAGCTCGCTACGAAGAGCAGCTTGAAACTCTTGAGTCAACAACTTCACGTCAAGCGGCACATATTCTTCTGGCTGATCCCAGTGATGCCACTCTAAGTGAGATAACTGAAAAATTAGCCGCTGGTGAGTCCTTTGAAGCGCTGGCCAAAGAGTACTCAGAAGACGTTGGCTCCTCAGACTTTGGCGGTGACTTAGGTTACACCTCTGGCGATACCTTCCCGGAGTCCTTTGAGGCGGCCTTAGAAGCCCTGCAGGTTGGCGAAGTCTCCGTACCCATAGTCACTGACAGCGGTACACACCTAATCAAGTTGCTGGACATTCAAGAACAGACTATCGACTTTGATTCCGAACGTGGGCGCATAGAGCAGGAGCTGATTACTGAACTCACCGATGTCTGGTTGGTAGAGAAGTTAGCCAAGTTGAAAGAGCTTAGCTACAACGCTGAGAGTCTTGCCGAGATCGCAGATGATCTGCAGCTTACTGCACAGGTGTCTGAGCCCTTTACGCGAGCGGGCGCCACGGGTATCAGTGCCGAGTCGGCAGTGGTACAGGCAGCCTTCAGTGCTGACGTCTTTGAAGACAACTATGCCAGTGAAGTGCTGGAACTGGGCGATGACCGCTATGTTGTGCTCAAGCTCAACAAGGCGATTCCAGCTCGTCAGAAAGCATTGGCTGAAGTGGAAAGCACTGTAATCGCAACGCTGACCAATGAGCTGGCGCGAGATAATCTCGCCACTCAGGGCCGACAGCTAGAGGCTCAAGTCGACTCCGGTAAGCAGGTTGAAAGCGTAGCCAAAGCCGAAGATCTCGACTGGCAGGTTGTTTTGGATGCTAAGCGTAGTACCGGTGGTCTTAATGACGAGATTAAGCGTTTTGTTTTCCAACTGCCAGCCACGGCGACTGCCGATCTGGTGGAAAGTTTTTATACCCGCAGCGGTGACTTTGTTCTGGTGGTCTTGACCGATGTTGAGGCGGGAGCAAGCAGCAACCTTAGTCCTGAGCAAACAGCTAGCTTGAGCAATGCCGGAGTATCCTCCAGCGGTGGCCGCGAGCTTCAGGCTGTGCAGGCAAGCCTGCTGAACAATGCAGATATCGAGTGATAGGATAGAGAAGATTGGGTGGGGAGTTCTGGCGTCTAGAGCTTCCTGCTGATTTCACTGCTGGGTCTTTAAGAACAAAGCTGTCTGTTCAAAGACTGTTTGTTTCAAGGGTCTCCAGGACAAAGGTCTTCATCTCAAAGCTCTCCAGTACAAAGCTCTCCAGCACAAAGCTCTTCAGTACAAAGCTCTCCAGTACAAAGCTCTTCAGTACAAAGCTGATCAAGACAAAGCTCATCCATATAAAGCTTTTCCCTAACCAAAACCCCAATAGTAAGTAAGTTGCGAGTTCTCTAGGCGCTTTAAATCTTCAGTGCATTGATAAACAGTGTTAGGCGCTGCCCCGGCTGCAGCAGTGCGCTGCGACGAATTTTATTCCACCCGGTAATATCGGAGATCGCCACATCAAAGCGGCTTGCAATCAGCGATAGGGAATCGCCGCGCCTTACCCTGTACGAAAGTTTGCGCAGATGCTCAGATTCCACTGTGGCGTTCTGACTGCCAACCACTAAGCGATCATTAATCTGCAGCGTATTACTGGATAACTTATTTGTCTCACGCAGTCGCTTAATGCTGGTATTAAACTGCTTGGCAATAGACCAAAGGGAATCGCCGGAACTGACATTGTAATAGAGGGGCTCTTGGGTTCCGTCAGTTGCGATCTTCGTTAAATAACTGCCATTTTCCCCGGCATGGGGAATCAGCAATACCTGACGGATCCTCAGTCGATCACTTTTTAGCTTGTTGCGCTCGCGCAACCAAGAAGTGGGTATATCGAAGCGCAGGGCTATCTCTGAGAGGGTGTCTCCGTTGACTACAGCGTACTCTGTGTGTGGCACCCAGGTTTTGGGGTCTGTGGTAGCGAGCAGATCCCGTAGGGGCTTGGTTTGGCCCACGGGCAGTAACAGGCTGTGGGTGCTCTCTGGAGGCGTTAGAGCACGGCGAAAGGCGGGGTTAAGTCTGGTGAAGTCGGCCACTTCAATATCACTGAGTTGAATAACCTTGCCCAGATCAATCTGTGAGTTAATCTCGACAATCTCAAAATACGGCTGATTGGCTATGGTGGGCAGCTTCAGATCATACTTTTGGGGGTCGCGAATCAAGGTCGCCAGAGCCAGAAGCTGGGGCACATAGTTGCGAGTTTCTCTGGGCAGCGAGATAGACCAGAAGTCGGTGCCTTTTTGCGCTTTGCGATTGCGCCTAATGGACTTGCTTACATAGCCTTGTCCCGAGTTATAGGCAGCCAGCGCCAGCAGCCAGTCACTGTCAAAACGCCGGTGCAATCGCGTCAGATAGGTAATTGCCGCATCCGTAGAGGCCACCACATCCCGCCGGCCGTCGTACCAGCGATCTCGGCGTAGCCCCAGAGAGGCCCCGGTTGAGGGAATAAACTGCCATAGGCCCACGGCATGACTGTGAGAATAGGCGAGGGGGTCATAGGTGCTCTCAACAATTGGCAATAGAGCCAGTTCTAGAGGCAGGCCAGCTTCATACAGCTGCTCGGTGACATAGTAAATAAAGGGTTCAGCCCGTTCAAAAACTGTCTTTAGGTAGCTTGGATTGCGTAGATACCAGTCGCGCTGTTTGGTGACACTTGCGGGCATGGATTCCGGTGTTAGGGCAAAGCCATCTCGGAGTCGCTGCCACAGATCAATCTCCGGGCTTTTTATCTCTGCGCGTTCAAGCTCTTGGCTTGGCATATCTAATGCAGCAACAGGCGCAACGGTGTCAGTATTCTCGGTGGCCAGCGGGATATCGTTTAAATTAGGCTGTTCGACTGCGGCTGAACCCTCAGCTATAGCCGTCTCATCGGGGTTTGCATCGGGCAGATGGCTACAGCCCAGAGTAATAAGTGCGAGGCAAAAGGGCAGAATAAAAGCGTTTGATGCAACAGATGGCAAAGTAGATTCTCTTAATATTGATATGAAAGTTGATTTTGGGCCGGATTGTAACGATCAGCCGGAGACGAAACAATCATCGGCTTCGCAGAGGCCGAAATTCAACTCTGATGACTTCGGATCATCACATCCTCCACTGGCCTTTAGGTAGCTCAGGGAACATAATAACCAGCATGACAAAAAGCCCCTTTTCACAGTGATTCTAAAGCACCTACGCCGCGCCGGCGAGAATCTATTTGACCGTCTCAAAGTGAGAGATCTGGCGCTGTCGTCTGAGGCTATTGGGCATTGGTTGAAAACCGATTTTGGGCGCTATCTGCTGCGCCAGGAACGCCGTATTCTGCGTGATAAATGTTCCAATCTGCCGGGTTATCGTATGTTGCGGTTGGGGCTTAGTGAAGACAGTGACACCCTCGATTGCTTTAATCATATTCACTGTTTCAGTATGCATCCCTCAGAGCGCAAGGCCGGTCATGGCGCCATTTCTGACTATATGGAATTGCCGCTGATGTCGGAAACCTTAGATGCGGTGTTACTGCACCACGCCCTAGAGTTTTCGACCTCGCCCAAGGCGGTGTTGGCGGAAGCCAGCAGGGTGGTGATGCCAGGCGGCCATATGGTGCTCTGTATGTTAAATCCCTACGGCCCTATGGGACTGATTAAGTTTCCCATGCAGCTGTTCTCTAAACAGCCTCAGTACCGTTTCCATAATCTGCGTATTAGCCGGTTAATTGACTGGCTGTCGCTGCTTAATTTTCATGTCGTACAAATTGAGCATGGTGCCTATAATCCTCCGGTCGCTGTTCCCAGCTGGGTAGAGCATAACAACGTCTGGGAGCGGGCCTGTAAAAAGATTCGTTTTCCATTGGGCAATGTCTATATGATTCACGCGGTGAAACGGATTCCTAGGGGCACCAAGACAGTTTCTTCCCCCTGGCAGCGGGTGGCCAATAATGGGTATCCTGCATCGAGTGGGATAAAACAGGCGCCTCATATCAATCAAACATTTCTTGAGAGTCCAGCACTCGGTCTGAGTCAAGCATCCCTTCTGAGTCAAGTATCAAAGCAAAAATCTCAGATCAAAAAAAATGCCAATAAAAAAGCTAAGGGCTGAATATGAAAGTAGTTGAATTATTTACCGATGGCGCCTGTCGCGGCAATCCAGGTCCCGGCGGCTGGGGCGTATTGATGCGCTACGGTGACAAAGAGAAAAGCCTGTGCGGCGGCGAGGCGGATACCACCAATAATCGCATGGAGTTAACTGCGGTCATCGAGGGTATCGCTGCCCTCAGTGAACCCTGCAAGGTATCAGTCACCTCGGACTCAACTTATGTGCTCAAAGGAATCCAGGAATGGATGCCAGCTTGGAAAAAGCGCAACTGGAAAACTGCCAGCAAGAAGCCAGTGAAAAATGTTGATCTCTGGCAGCGGCTCGATGGAGTGATTGGGCAACATGATATTGATTGGCACTGGGTAAAAGGGCACAGTGGACACATTGAAAATGAAATTGCCGATCAGCTAGCCAATCGCGGTATCGACGAACTCTAACCGCCTGATAAACACAAAATTATAAGTAGCAGATATCATGAGACAGATTGTTCTCGATACAGAGACCACCGGGTTAGAAACCTCACAGGATCACCGCATTATTGAAATCGGCTGTGTCGAACTGGTGGGGCGCAAGCTCACCGGCAGGCACTACCATCAATATATTAATCCTCAGCGCAAGGTCGATGCCGGCGCGATGGAAGTACACGGTATCAGCGATGAGTTTCTGGCGGACAAACCATTATTTGAAACCGTCGCTCGGGAATTTCTCGAGTTTGTTGATGGCGCCGATCTGGTTATCCACAACGCACCGTTTGATGTGGGCTTTATCAACCATGAAATCGCCAAACTCAGCGGTGCCTATCAGGTCATTGAGAGCGGCTGCCGAATTATTGATACCTTGGCCCTGGCACGACAAAAGCACCCAGGGCAGAAGAATAATCTCGATGCCCTGTGTAAGCGCTATGGCGTAGATAACTCCCAGCGCGACTTACACGGCGCTCTATTGGATGCCGAGATTCTCGCCGATGTCTATCTGCTGATGACCGGCGGGCAGGTAAATCTCAATATCAGCGGCCAACAGGCCTCTGATGGCGGCCAAGACAGCGGCGCGGGGGATATTCGGCGTCTAGGGCAAGATCGCCAGCCACTGCGTGTTGTCACCGCCAGTGAGGAAGAAATAGAACTCCACCAACAGAAGCTCGAGGCGATTAATAAAAGCAGCGGCAACTGTGTGTGGATGAGTGGTGGCGACTGATACCTGACCATGACAAACCCGCCTGCGCCTGAACTACCCAGCGGTCAGCAAGACTTTCAGCGTCTTCAATTGTTAGTCGATGAGACTGCCAGTACTCGAGATAGCTTCAGACTGAGCCGTCAGTTGAGGGAGCTCGCTCAGCAGTATAAGCGCGGCCGCGATATCAGCGGCGGCTGGCAGAAATGGCATGCCGGCCTATTAAAAACCCAAATAGTCACCGACAGCCGCCGTCAGGCAATTCCGGCATTTACCTATCCTGAACTGCCAGTGAGCGCTCGAGCCGATGAAATTGCCGAGCTGATCAGCAAACATCAGGTAATTGTGCTGGCCGGCGAAACAGGCTCGGGCAAGACCACCCAGATACCGAAAATTTGTCTCCAGGCCGGGCGTGGAGTGAGAGGCCTTATTGGTCATACTCAGCCGCGGCGAATCGCCGCCCGTACCGTAGCCACCCGTATCGCAGAAGAGCTAAAAGTCAAAATCGGCGAAGCGGTGGGTTATCAGGTGCGCTTTTCCGACCAGAGTTCACCGAAGAGCCTGGTCAAGTTGATGACCGACGGCATACTGCTGGCAGAGATTCAGCGGGATCGATTTCTCAGTGCTTATGACACGCTGATTATTGATGAAGCCCACGAACGCAGCCTTAATATTGACTTCCTGCTCGGCTATCTGAAAAATTTGCTGCCCCAGCGTCCCGATCTGAAAATTATTATCACTTCAGCGACCATCGATGTCGCCAAATTCTCCAAGCACTTTAACGATGCACCGGTGGTTGAAGTCTCAGGGCGCAGTTTCCCGGTAGAGGTTATCTACAATCATCCCGATGAGGTAGAGACTGATCGGGATCAGATGATTGTCGACTGTCTGCAAGATATTCAGAGTAATCAAAAGGCCGGCGATGTACTGATTTTTCTGAGTGGTGAACGTGAAATCCGCGAAGTTAATTTGGCCATTAAACGGGCGCAATTACCGCACACAGAAGTTGTGCCCCTCTATGCTCGGCTCAGCCTTGCGGAGCAGAGTCGAATTTTCTCACCTCATCGTGGGCGGCGTATTGTGCTCAGCACAAATGTCGCAGAAACCTCCCTGACTGTGCCCGGCATTCGCTATGTAATCGACACCGGCAGGGCGCGGGTCTCGCGCTATAGCTTTCGCACCAAAGTCCAGCGCCTGCCCATCGAGGCGATCTCTCAGGCCAGTGCCAATCAACGTGCGGGGCGCTGTGGTCGAGTTGCAGATGGCGTCTGTTATCGACTTTACTCCGAGGAGGACTTTCAGAGTCGGCCTGCCTTTACCGACCCAGAGATAATACGTACCAACCTAGCGGCGGTAATTTTGCAGATGCTGCATCTGCGTATCGGCGATATCCGCAACTTCCCCTTTGTGGATCCCCCAGATCAGCGCATGATAAGCGATGGCTTCAAATTACTGGAAGAGTTGCAGGCGGTGACTGAAGACGGCAAATTGAGTAGCCTCGGCAAACGTCTGGTGAACATTCCCTTGGACCCGCGTTTTGCGCGCATGCTGTTAGAGAGTGCCGGCAATGGCTGCCTCGCCGAGGTGATGATTATTACCACCGGTCTAAGTATTCAGAATCCCCGCGAACGTCCTGCGGATAAAAAGCAGGCTGCGGATCAGAGCCATAAGAAATGGCAGGAACCCAACTCCGACTTCGTGTCACTGTTAAATCTCTGGCGTCACTTCGAAGACCAGCGTCAACAGCTCTCTGGCAATCAGTACAGTCGCTACTGCAAGGCTAACTACGTTTCATACCTGCGAATGCGCGAATGGCGCGACCTCCATCATCAGGTGCACACCGCCTGTCGGGGCCTTAAATTAGATGCCAATAAAGAACCTGCGGAACTGGATTCTATCCACCGATCAATTCTCTCGGGACTGCTGGGGCAGGTGGGAATTCTGCAAGACAAATGGGAATATCTCGGCACCCGCAATCGCAAGTTCTTTATCTTTCCCGGCTCTGGTGTCAGTAAAAAACCACCCAAGTGGCTGATGGCGGGATCGCTGATGGAGACCACCAAGCAGTTCGCCCTGACCGTGGCAAAAATTGACTCCGACTGGCTCGAACCCCTGGCCGCGCACCTGGTTAAAAAGAGCTATAGCGAACCCTTCTACAATAAAAAATCCGGTCAGGTCATGGCCAAAGAACGCCAGACGCTGTTTGGTCTAAGCATTGTGGAAAATAAAAACCGTGTCTATGGACAGGTTGCGCCTCAGGAAGCGCGCAAGGTTTTCGTACAGCAGGCACTGGTGGAAGAGGGCTATCGCGGCAAGGGCCAGTTTTATGCTCACAATCACAAGCTGGTGGAAGAACTACAGGCACTGGAAGATCGATTTCGCCGCCGTGATCTATTGGTAGAACAGCAGGCTATCTTCGATTTTTATGATCAACTCGTTCCCGAGGGTATCTACAATCTTACCGCCTTTGAAAAATGGCGTAAGCAAGCCGAGGCTAAAACTCCAAAACTACTGATGCTGGAAAAAGAGTACCTGTTGCTCCGTGGACTATCACAGAGTGAGCAGGCACAGTTTCCGGAAAGCATAAACTGTGATGGTATTCCCTACCAACTGCGCTATCACTTCCAGCCGGGCCACACAGAGGACGGCGTCAGTGCCGTGATACCTCTGGCACTGCTGCACCAGCTGCCAAGATACTTTTTTGAATGGTTGGTGCCGGGTATGTTGCGAGACAAATGTATCGCACTGGTAAAAAGCCTGCCAAAACAGACACGCCGACACTTTGTGCCGGTGCCGGATCATGTGGATGTGTTTCTGCGCAAGGCCAAGGCTCAGGATCGGCCACTAACCGAGGTGCTGGCAGAGCATCTGCGCACCGTAAGTGGAGTGATTATCGGCCCTGAACAGTGGCGACAGGAGAGTCTCGACAATTGGTATCGGATGAATTTTGTTCTGGAGGATGAACATGGCAGCACCATCGCCATGGCCCGTAGTCTGGAGCAATTACAGCGAGACTTTAAACAGCAAATTAGTCAGGGCTTGGAGAAAGCCGCTGATCATAGGGCATCGCGGCAGGGCATTACCGAATGGGACTTTGATAAATTGCCAGAAGAAGTTGCACTGCAACATGGCAAGATCAGTATTAAAGCCTGGCCCGCGCTCCGAGACTGTGGCGACTCGGTGGCTCTGGAAGTAATCGACAATCCCCTGCAAGCAGAAAAAATAAGTCGCCAAGGGCAGCTTCGACTGACTTTGCTACGGGGTCGCGAGCAGGTTAAGTATCTGGATAAGAATCTCTTGCGCGGCAAAGACCTTGCTCTCAAAGCGGCAAATATTGGCTCCCGCCAGCAGCTCTCCGAGGCACTGATCAGCGCCAGCTTTCGGCAGGCTATCTTCTCCAGTGGAGCAATTGTGCGAGATCAACAGCAGTTTGATCAGGCCTATGAACAGGGTATTGGTCAGGTGGTGGGTTTTGCCCAGGACTATGCTCGATCCATTGAATCACTATTGCCGGGATTACATGGTCTACAAAAGCAACTGCGGAGCCTCGGCTTGCCGGCTATTTATGCGGCCGAAGATATTCGCAATCAGCTCGACTGGTTGTTTGCCCCAGAGACCTTAAGTGGGGTGACTGACAATATTATTAGTCAGTATCCCCGCTATATTAAAGCGGTTCAGGTTCGTATCGATAAGCTGGCGGCTCAGCAGGCTAAAGATCGTCAACATATCGCTGAGATCGATGACTTATTGACTCCCTGTCGGCAGGCATTGATTGAAGATCAACCCCTTTCAAGCGATCTTGAAGCCGCTTTGCTCGACTATTGTTGGTTGGTTGAAGAGTGCCGTGTGTCGCTATTTGCGCAGCAATTAAAGACTCGAGTGCCGATATCACTGAAGCGCTTAAATAAGCGCTGGGCTGAGATTGAAGAGCAGCTGCGGCGCTTTAGAGTACAGGCCGGCTAGGGTCCACCGACTAAATAGTTGCTCAATATTGAAACTTCTTTGCTACTGTTAGGTCAGAAAAGCATCTCAATTCGGTCTTGGATTGGGAATCAAGGAAAAACGATATGGCAACATTGCCATCACAAGGAGAAAGTCGAATTAATAATCACAAAACCAATTCACTTGTAACGGCTATTGGCTCAGCATTTGTCGCCGCTACAGCACTCTCAGCTGTCGCTCTATCCTCATCAGCTTTTGCTGCGGAAAATCCTTTTCAGGCTGATCAGCTGCAATCAGGCTACAACCTTGCTGCCAGTCATGCCGAAGGCAAATGTGGAGAGGGCAAGTGCGGAGAAGGCAAAGCCAAATCCAAATCCGAAGGCGAAGGCGAAGGCGAAGGTAAGTGCGGAGAGGGCAAGGCCAAATCTGAAGGCAAATGCGGCGAAGGTAAGGCTAAAGCTGAAGGCAAATGCGGCGAAGATAAGGCCAAAGCTGAAGGTAAGTGCGGCGAAGGCAAATGTGGTGGAGCCGCTTAATGGCGCTGTCGTCTGCACTGTTAGTTAGCTCCAACGACTCTACTATTGTAAGTCGAAAGCGCACCTAATGACGCATCAGTACCCTGTTCAGGGGGCCGGCCTAGGGTTGCGGCGCTCGCTATGCGAGCCTCTCTCCTCAGTGTCTCTTGAGCAGGTTCAGTTTATGGAAGTGGCCCCGGAAAACTGGATTAATGTCGGTGGTCGTTATGGCGCGGCTCTGCGTCGTTACACAGAGAAATTCCCCTTTGTTATCCACGGCCTGTCTCTCTCTATAGGTTCACCCTCGGGCCTTGACTGGGATCTATTGCGTTCGATTAAACGCTTTATGTCTGAGCACTCAATACGCTGTTACAGCGAACACCTCAGCTTCTGCAGCGACAGCGGCCATCTCTATGATCTGATGCCAATTCCCTTTACCGAAGAAGCTGTGGACTATGTCGCCCAGCGGATTATCCAGATTCAGGATTTTCTGGGAGAGCGCATAGCCATGGAAAATGTCTCCTATTACGCCGCGCCGCAACAGGAGATGTCCGAGATTGAATTTCTTAACGCGGTACTGGCTAAAGCCGACTGCAACCTGTTGCTAGACGTGAATAATATTTTCGTCAACAGTATTAACCACAGCTACGACCCCTACAAATTTTTAAAGGCACGGCCAGGAGAGCGCATAGCCTACGGCCATATTGCCGGTCACTACGAAGAGGCCGAAGATCTGCGCGTCGACACCCATGGCGCCGATGTTATCGATCCAGTGTGGCAGCTGCTAGATGCTGCCTATAAGCACTTTGGTGTGTTTCCCACCCTGCTCGAGAGAGACTTCAATATTCCTCCAGTGGATGAGCTGCTTGTGGAAGTGGAGCAGATACGAGTTTATCAACGGCAACATGACAGACAACAGCAGGGCGGTCAAAAGTCAATCCCGACCGCTAGCCAATTGGAACGGGTATGAGGCGAGAGCTCCAGGTGGCCTCTCAGCCGGCCTTTCAGCGCGCGCAATTTGAACTCGCCGCACATATCCGAAACCCACAATCCAATCCGGCCCCTGAAGGCATCGAAGACCGCCGTCTGGAAATCTATCGAAGCCTGTTTTTTAATAATATCGAAGGTTTTATTGCCAATGGTTTTCCGATCCTGAAATCCATCACGGACCCGGATCAATGGGGCACCATGGTCAGAGACTTTGTGCATCGCCACCAGAGCCACAGTCCCTATTTTTTAGATATAAGTAGTGAATTTTTGCACTATCTGCAGAGTGAGCGCATATCCCAGCCAGAGGATCCGGTGTTTATGCTGCAACTGGCTCACTATGAGTGGGTCGAGCTAGCTCTGGATGTGTCCATCTTGGATTATCCTGAAGCCCAGATTGAGGGGGATCTGCTAGACAATCGACCCCTTGTCTCACCATTGGCCTGGGTGATGAGTTACAACTATCCGGTCCATCTTATTGGGCCTGATTTCCAACCAACAGAAGCCTCGTCAGACGCTACCCATATTATTGTGTACCGGGATCGTCAGATGCAGGTAGGCTTTATGGAAATCAATCGCACTACCCAGCGACTGCTGGAAATCCTAGATAAAGATAAGCTTAGTGGCAGGGGCGCATTGCTCCAGTTGGCTGCCGAACTTAAGTATTCTAATCCTGATGCCATACTTGAATTTGGAACCGGTCTTCTCTCCCTGTTGCACAGCAAAGATATAATTTGCGGATTCAACTGATTTTTATTGTTGAGAGCGATTCGGCAGTGTACGGCAGGCAATTTGGGCAGTAAGATAGCCTTATTTGCAAACGGATAATTTACGAGCACCCCATGAAGCTTTTCTCCTTCTCCACTCCTCCACAGTTGGCTATAAAATTACTGGCGACAATCCTATTTTCACTGCCATTGTTAAGCTCTTCGCTTCAGGCCGAAGAGCAGGATAGCTTTGAAGGCTTCAACCGCAATATGTTTTATTTCAATGATAAGGTCGATCAGTATGCCCTGAGGCCGCTTGCGGTTGCCTACACCGAAGTAATGCCCAATCCACTGGAGCGAGGTGTTGCCAATGTGTTTAGCAATCTCAATGAAGTTACCAATGTGGTCAACGATCTACTGCAGGGCAAGTTTAAACAGGCAGGTCACGATGGCGGTCGTTTTTTGATCAACTCAACGATTGGTATGGCCGGTTTATTTGATGTCGCCGAACGGGCTGGCCTCAGCAAGAGCGATGGTGAAGACTTTGGTCAGACCCTGGCGGTCTGGGGAGTAGGGGAAGGCCCCTATCTGATGCTTCCTCTGGTGGGTCCTTCGACCCTTAGAGGCGCGCCGAGTAAGCTGATCGATAACTTAACCAATCCACTGTCCCACAGTGATGATGTTCGCCTTCGAAACTCTGCTAGAGCGCTAGATCTTTTGACCACTAGAGTCAGCCTTTTGGCTGTCGACGAGATCGCCTCGGGAGATCGCTATCTGTTTGTCAGAGATGTTTATTTGCAACGCAATCGGTTTTTGGTCAATGATGGCGTAATAGAAGACGATTTTGGCGATTTCGACGAATACTAATAGACAGTTGGCTCATCTTAATTTTAACGATGAGCTCTAAACTACCACCTGCGAAAGCCGTATTAGCAATGAAAAAACCGTCAGACCTGATCTTTTTTCTCGGTGAAAAAGAGTCCAGTGTTCAGGGCTCAAGCGAAAGCCTTCAGCGTCTTGTTGCTGTATCCATAGCTGTGCCAGATGCCAAGGCTATCCGCACTCAGAGCGATGACCCGCTGCTGCAAACGGTGCTGATCAGTGCCAGTTATGCGGCCATTGAAACCCAGCAACAACGTGAATTTCTGCAGGCATTAGCGGCTGAATTTCTGGTCATCCTAGTACTCAGTTCGGATCAGAATCACAGGGTTGCCGAATACTTCCGTCTCGGCGTGGCCGATGTAGTCTTTCCCCAAAGTAGTGACCAGGAAATCGCAGAAATTCTTGAACGAGTCAGTGATCTGGCCCAGTCGCGTGATCAGAAAAGGCGCTATCGCAGCGAGCTCGAACAGACCAATCAAAACTTGCAGAATAGCCTGCAACTGTTAAAGCAGGATCAGCTCGCCGGTCTCGAAGTGCAAAAAAGTCTGATGCCTGAGAGTCCTCTGAAGTTTGGGGACTACGAAATTTCTCACTCCGTAACCCCCTCACTCTATTTGAGTGGAGACTTTGTCGGTTACAACTTTGTCCTTGGTCGCTACCTACTGTTTTATTTCGCTGATGTTTCCGGGCACGGTGCCTCCTCAGCATTTGTCACCGTGCTACTGCGCTTTATGATCGGCCGTGTGATTCGCAAACATCAGGTGCAGCAAGATTACGCGGCGCTGGCTCAGGCCCCGGAGGGTCTTGTTGAGTCGATTAACAGTCAATTATTGGCCACCGGACTAGGCAAGCATTTGACCATTGTTGCCGGATCACTGGATACCGAGACCCGGCAGCTGCGCTACGTTATCGGTGCCCAGCAACCGTCGCCTATCTTAATCAGTGATGGTGAGGCGCGCTTTCTGCCGGGCAAGGGCAAGCCGGCGGGCATATTTGAGGATGTGAAATGGGTTGTTGAAGAGGTTAGTCTGCCTGAATCCTTTGCCCTAGTGCTGTTATCCGATGGAGTCTTTGATCTAGTCTCAGATAAAGAAATTGTTGACAAAGAACAGACCCTATTAAGCTACCTTACCGCCAGGTCCGGCAATATTGATACCTTAAAAGACGCGCTATTTCTTGATGATATAGAAGATCCGCAAGACGACATATCCGTTCTACTTTTGACCCGAGGTATGTAGGGTGAGCACTGGGAAAATTTTTGTTGCCGATGAGCAGGGCAACTATCTGATCAAATTTATCGGCGATGTCAGAGTGACCCTCTGTGGGTCACTGAATCGCTATATAGACCGTATTTTTGGCAGCAATGATGTAAAGAGAGTTGTTGTCGACTTGCTCGAAGCCGATGGCCTCGACAGCACCACACTGGGATTGATGGCCAAGCTCGGGCTGCACTGCCGCAAAGCCTATGCCATCGATGTGCAGGTCTTTTGTCAAAATCCCAGTATCCTGCGCACCCTCGACTGCATGGGCTTTGATGAACTGTTTGATATCTATCAGGAAGTGCCGAATATCACCGCCGAGCTCAAGAGCATTACCTCGGTGAATCCCGAGGTGGATGAAATTCGGCAGCAGGTACTTGAGGCACACCGCTTGCTGGTCGAGCTAAATCCGAAAAATAGTGCAGAATTTACCGACCTTATTCGAGCGCTGGAATCAGATCAACAGTGAGTCTCGGAGTTTTCCTGAGCTGTTTTGGCTTTACTGGAGTTAATCAGCTATCTCGAGCCAATAGTTTGGACTGCAAAAATTCGCTGTGACGCAGGTGCAGCAGATCAGCCACACGGCGAATAATCCCTTCCTCATGCTTGTCCAAATGGCCATCGGCAAAAGCGACACGCCACATGGCAGTCATTAGTTTAAGTTTCTTTTCATGACTGAAATGGGCATTGATCTCCTTGGTAAACTGATACAGCGACGTAGCCTCTGAGACCTCATCGCGAGATAACAGAATCAGCTCATCCACCCGCTCGGAACTCAGCTCTAACATCTGCCCGAGTGTCGCGCTAATCGACTGCAGCTCATCTTCGGCCAGATTGCCATCGATGACCATCACCTCGATCAGTAGTGCCGCTGTTGCCATCTGCTCACCACTGAGTGAGTTATCTTCTCCATCGACGACATTCTTGGCAAAAAATGCCTTAATTTTAGTAATCATTAGTCTAAGTCTTTTAACCAGGTTTCAAGTTTCATCTGATCCGCAACAAATCCACGAATACCCTCGGCCATCTTTTCAGTAGCCATTGCATCCTGATTCAGTTCAAAGCGGAATCCGCTTTCACCACCAAGGCTGTAGTGAATCGTCGAGCCGGTGTCGGCCGGATCCAATCTGCGCTCCAGAGTGCCGTAATCATCATCCAGTGCCTGCAGTAACTGCGGGCTAATAGTCAGGCGGTCACAGCCAGCCAGTTCGGTGATCTCTTCGGTATTTCTAAAACTCGCACCCATAACTACCGTGTTGTAGCCAGTCTGCTTGTAGTAATTGTAGATTCGCGTCACCGACTGCACGCCCGGATCATCAGCCGGCTCATACTCAGTGAGGCCAGTTGAGTTTTTATACCAGTCGAGAATACGGCCGACAAACGGCGAGATCAAAAAGGCGCCAGCATCCGCAGCAGCCACTGCCTGAGTAAAGTTAAACAATAGTGTCAGGTTGCAGTTAATACCTTCTTTTTCCAGCTGTTCTGCGGCGCGAATACCTTCCCACGTCGACGCCATTTTAATCAACACGCGCTCGCGACCAATACCGGCCTGTTCATAGAGGTTGATCAGGTGACGCGCTTTGGCGATAGACGCATTGGCATCAAAGGAAAGGCGCGCATCCACTTCGGTGGAAACACGGCCGGGAATCTGTTCGAGAATTTTTTCACCAAAACCTACTGCCAGTCTGTCCATGCAATCTGCCAGCTGTTCACTGCTGGACTGACGGCCATTCATAGTTGTAGAGACAATTGAGTCGACCAGACCTCGGTAGGCGGGCATCTGAGCGGCTTTTAAGAGCAGTGATGGATTAGTTGTGGCATCTTCAGGAGAATACTGAGCAATGGCATCAAAATCGCCAGTGTCAGCAACCACCGTGGTCATCTCTTTGAGTTGAGTGAGTTTACTCTTAGGGTTGCTCATCTATCTTGTGCTCCTGTTGTCTTCTGTAATGCGGTGCTTAAAACCTCAATAGTTGCCGAGGGTTTATGGGCATTCTCGCTAATATGGCGTCTGAATTGACGGGCGCCTGGCATGCCGTGAAACAAGCCCAATATATGACGGGTCATGGCATTCAATTTGGTGCCCTTGCTGAGCTCAGTATCCGCGTATTGTAGAAACTCTTCAGCGATTTGTCGCCGCGTTTTTACCCCGTGGCTGGCACCATAGATATCTTGATCTACGCTAGCCAGTAAGTACGGATTGCTATAGGCCTCACGCCCAACCATGACTCCATCGAGGTGTTGCAAGTGCTCCTTAGATTGTTCAAGAGTTGTGACACCACCATTGATGATAATCTCCAGCTGAGGGAAATCTTTTTTCAGCTGATAGACGCGATCATAGTTCAGTTCAGGAATCTCCCGATTCTGTTTTGGGCTGAGACCTTTGAGCCAAGCCTTGCGCGCGTGAACTAAAAATACCTCGCAGCCACTCTCGGCAACACGGCCGACAAAGTCGCGCAAAAACTCATAGGAATCATAGTCATCTACGCCAATACGGTGCTTGACCGTAATCGGTAAGTCCACCGCCTCGCGCATAGCCGAAACACAGTTAGCCGTGATCTCCGCATCTTTCATCATCACGGCGCCAAACATACCGTTTTGCACACGATCGCTAGGGCAACCACAGTTTAGATTGATCTCGGCATAGTTATACTGCGCCGCCATCTTGCAGGCCAGAGCAAGTTCCTTGGGATTGCTGCCGCCCAATTGCAAGGCTACTGGATTTTCGAAAGGGTCCATCTGCAAGTGGTAGGCACTGTCGCCATAAATAATCGCGCCAGTGGTTAGCATTTCGGTATAAAGCATCGTGTGCTGACTGATCAGGCGCAAAAAATAGCGACAGTGGCGATCAGTCCAGTCGAGCATGGGGGCAACACAGAATTTGCGGTCAATCATTGCTATTAATCATTTGGTGGGCGTCTGACTGTAGGGCCAGTCTTTTAAATTCAGGGCCGAGATTTTACACACTTTTAAGCCGCAGTGCTCTGTTACTGGTAAGGGTTTTTGAGGTGGTTTAGTTCAGGCTGGAGTTCAAATAGGTCGGTCTGATCGGGGGCTGGTAGGGTAGAAGTTGTCTTGGATGGGGGCTTATATTTAAATATCATATATGATATTTAAACTGTATTTAGATCAAAAAGCACTCACTAATGATCACAAAATACCCTCTATTTTTATTGCTTTATTATCTTCTCAGCAGTATATTATTAATCATATATGATATTTAAATAGACATTTTCACTTAAAAGTAATCATTGGTGATAGCATGAGGATCGATTATTTAACCCCGGAGGGCACTGCCCTTACAGAAATGGGCCGCAGGCTGGCGCGGGTTCGCAAGCAGCAGGGCTTCTCTCAAACCCATCTTGCTGAAGAGGCGGGTGTTGGCGTTGCCACTCTACGCCGTATTGAATCCGGCCAAGACGGCCAGATGGCCTCATGGCTCAAGATTCTCAAAGCGCTGCGCATGACCGTGTCCGTCGATGGGTTGCTGCCGGAAACCTTTGACTCACCTATGGCTGAAGTACTTTCCGGCGCCAAGAAAAGCAACAGGGCAGGGGTGGCTGAGGGAGGAATTCGCTGGGGTGATGAACGGGAATGACTACTGCGACGGTAAAGCTCTGGGGCACCACTATTGGCTATATTGCGATGGATCGCGGTGAGCGCTTCGCGCGTTTTGAGTATGCTCAAGATTTCGTAGGTTTTGGCATAGAGCCTGCACCATTGATGATGCCAGTGCAAAGCAGGCGTATCTATCAGTTTCCCGATCTGCACCCAAGGTCATTTCACGGCATGCCAGGGCTGATTGCCGACAGCTTGCCGGATAAATATGGTCAGCGACTGATCGATGTGTGGCTGGCGCAAACTGGGCGCAATCCGGCAGACTTTAATGGGGTTGATCGTCTCTGTTATACCGGCACTCGAGGAATGGGCGCTCTGGAGTTTGAACCCTCCGCAGGGCCGGACAAAAGTGAGGGTAAATTACTGGTGATTGAGGATTTAACCGAACTTGCGTCAATGGCCTTTGCCAGCAAAGAGGCACTGAATGCGAGATTTGCCGAGGCCGGTTCCAGTGAGTTAGGGGATAAAGAGGCCTTGCTGGATATCTTAAAGGTCGGCACCTCCGCCGGTGGTGCGCGAGCCAAAGCCGTTATTGCTTTTAACCCTCAAACCAAACAGGTTCGTTCTGGGCAACTGCATTTGCCCAAGGGATTTGAGCACTGGCTGATCAAGTTCGACGGCGTAAAATTTAGCGGTGACTGGGGTGTTGCAGATCCCTCAGGCTATGGCTTGCTCGAATACAGTTATCACCTTATGGCTAAAGAGTGCGGCATTAATATGATGGAAAGCCGTCTCCTCTCAGAAAATGGTCGCGATCATTTTATGACCAGACGTTTTGATCGCGACGTGGAGGGTGACAAGAAGCTTGTTCAAACCTTCGCTGCACTGGCTCACTATGATTATTATGAAAGTGGCTATTACTCTTACGAGCAACTGTTTATGGCCATGAAACGCTTAGATATTCCCAAGCCTGCCTTCGAGGAACAGTTCCGTCGTGTGGTGTTTAATATTGTCGGCTGTAACCAAGACGATCATGTTAAAAACTTCGCTTTTATGATGGATCGCAAGGGCAAGTGGGATCTGTCTCCTGCTTACGATCTCTGTCATAGCGAAGGCAGCGAATTTACTCGCAATCATCAGCTCAGTATCAATGGTAAAACAAACGACTTTGATCGCGGTGATTTAAAACATCTAGCGCAGTATGCCGGCCTGCCGCGGGGTAGTGAAAAACAGATTATTCAGCGCACGGTGGAGGCCTTTTCGACTTGGCAGGCAATTGCCACTGATCTCAGTATTCCTGCCAAGTTACAGAAACATGTTCTGGGTACCCTGCGATTAAAAATATAAAGCCCAAACTTGATACTGATTGCTAGAAAGGCAGGATTGCTTCAGGTTGCACCTATCAAACAACGGGCCGGATGTTAAAAAGGGCTCGATGCAACCGGCACAGAAACCCTTTCTAGGGTGATCAAGTGTACCAATAGTTTAAGCACCAAGAGTTCAAGTGCATCAAGAGTTATAGAGGCTGTCTCAATGAAACTTATTACCGGTCAGAGAATTCTCAGCACAGTTAGCAATATTGGCCCTGGACTGAGTCGCTCGCCGCTCAAATCTTTTCGATTTATCTATGACAGCTTTGATCAGCTATTTGGCAGCGGCTCTCGATCCGATGTCACCACGGAGGACAGATCAATCGATGTGGGTGCCCGTGAACTGGGCATTAGAATTTACCGACCTAGCAAAGCTAAGCCCAAGCTAACCATGGTCTACTTTCATGGCGGTGGCTACGTGATTGGTGGATTTAAAAGTCATCATGGCTTTTGTAGCCTATTGGCGGGTCAGGCCAATATAAACCTTATTGCAGTGGATTATCGACTAGCACCTGAGAGTCCATTCCCTGGCCCATTACAGGATGGTTTGGACGCTTGGAACTGGGTGATAGATCATGCTGCGGAGCTGGGTATTGCCCAGACCCAAATTGGTATGGGTGGTGATAGTGCTGGGGGCAATTTGACCGCGGTATTATCCATGCAGACTTTCGGTAATCTCTTGGAAGGGGACTTAAAGGTAGCGCCGGCGTTTCAATTTTTACTCTATCCTTGGGTCGATATGAGTGGTGAGTCAGATTCGATTCGGCGTTTTGCTAAGGGTTTGATATTGACCGAGGAAACTATGACCTTTTTCCGCGACGCCTATTTGCCCAAAGAAAAGGAGCCACATGCGATCAAAACCAGCCCGATTCTCTGTGAGGATATGAGCGCAACGCCAAATACATTGATGGTGACCGCCGAATACGATGTGTTGAGAGATGAAGGGCTGGCCTTTGTGGATAAGTTGCAACAGGCACAGGTGTCGGTATCTCATCTTCATTTGCCAGATTGCACCCACGGGTTTATCTCAGCGGGCAAATTTAGCCCAGCAACCCGCAAACGTTTAAAACAAGTCGCCGCTATGTTTGATACATATGCAGCCAATCTCTAAAAGAGTGAGTGGCTTTATTTAACCGCCACTTTTTCGCCTTTTTTTGGTTTTTTTCGCCCTGTAAAAAGTTACGGTTTAATCAGCTTAGGCGAGCGATGAGCCATGGTCTGATTGAGAATAATGGTCGACTCTATATCTTCCACCTGTTCTACAGTGGCCAGCTTGTCCTTTAAGAACGATTCAAATGTCTGCAGATTTTTTGTCACAACACGCAGTGCATAATCATGCACGCCGGCCAGAACACAGCACTCCAATACCTCCGTAAATTCCCCGATCGCCGCTTCAAATGAGGCTGCATTGCTGGAGGTGTTTTTATTTAATTTTATAAACACAAAGGCCGAGACGCCAATGCCCAGCATGCTGTGATTTAAGCGCGCCGTATACTGCTCGATAAGGCCGCTCTGCTCCAGTTTACGCAGACGCCGCAGACAGGGAGTCTGAGACAAATTGACTAGAGCCGAGAGTTCGGCATTACTGATCCGCGCATTGGCCTGCAGAACATTGAGAATCTTGATATCGGTATTGTCGAGACTGATGTTATCTGTGCTTTGGGTTTTTAGGGGCATAATCAACTCAATATTGAAAAAATTAGAGTCTTATTATACAGATTTCGCCCCTATAGGGAGACTATTTGGCCGAAAGCGTTATTGGCCTTTTGTTACTATTTATTTATTCAGAAACCGCCAGAAAAATAGGTAGAACAGCTCATGACCGAGAAAGCTAAGGCCCTTGATCGATGGATTCGCAGCGATTTTAGAGAGATCAATACGGCACTAGAAGAACTTCATTTTAGCCAGCCGAATCGACTGCCTGACGATGCCCTAGGCGGCGCTTTAAAGCAGCGCTTGGCGGAAGAGGGAAGAGCGCTGATCAGCGACCTGCTCGATGAAGGCAATACAGACGAAGGTTTTGATAGCGGTTTCGACCTGCTCGGCAATGTGGGTTTTTATATGGCCGCCTGCCGCCGCCATGAAATCACTGAACCCTCCAGAGAAACCCGCTCACCCCTCCAGGAAGCCTCGGCGCTGGCAATGCAGTTAGGTGCCTCTCTAGGTGTTATTCCACGTTTTGCCTCCAGTCATTTGGAGACCCACAACCGGGCGATCAATGGTGTTTACAAAACCTTTACCGATCTTGAAGACGAAAGGCTGTTTCTCGATTACAACACCCGCAGTGTGTTTGCCTTTATCCGTGCCTCAGAGGCGCTGCGCCAGATTCTGCCCCTCGGCATCTCCCATCCGGTAACCTACGATCTGCTGCTGAGCGCCAAACAGTCTCTTGAAGAGGTCTATGCCTACAACCAAGAATTATTTGAAACGCTCGATGTGGATCGTTTCTTTTATTGCGTCCGGCCCTATTACCGACCTCACCGTGTAGGGCTTCACGAATATCGCGGCGCCAATGCTGGGGATTTTTCCGGGATCAATGTGATCGATCTATTACTCGGTCTGTGCCGCGCGGATGATCCCTATTACTCGCAACTACTGGTGGATAAGTTCTTATTTATGCGTCCGGATGATCAGTTGGTATTGCGGGATTGTATGCGCCGAACCAGTTTGCTCGATAGCTTTTTAGATAGCGGTTTCGACGGCGATTTAGACCGCTTTTCACCAAGTAGGGAGGCTGACAAAAATCAGCCCTGCATAGAAAAAAACCTCAGGCTATTTTTACAGGTCTGCCATGCCCATGGCCAGACCGCGCTGCAGCATCACGAGCAGTTGGTGAATAAATTTATTCAGCGACCTGCGGATGACGGCGCACTTACCGAGACTCAGGGTATTACCGCCAGCGGCCCACCTCTGCCGGTATTATTAAAAAGTCTGCGTAAACTCTGCGATATGCGCTGTGCGGCGGATGTGGGAGGCGAATTTAAAACTCGTTATAAAGATATTGAATACCTCAAAGGCTTGTTGCTATGAATCCATTTTTTGCCCACGAGGGAATCTATATGTTGAGTCATTCTGTGGGGCTGCCAGGGGTGGGGGCAGAACAGGCGGCGAGCAGTGCTTTTTGGCAGCCGTGGCAGCATGCAGATGGCGATATTTGGACACATTGGCTATCGGAGATTGAAACTTTTCGTCAGCAGTTGGCAGTCCTGTTAAACACCGAAATGGCCAATATATGTCCCCAGAGCAGTCTCTCCAGTGCGGTGTCAAAAATTATTTATTCGTTGCCGAAACCCAGAGAGCGGCGAGTTATTTTATTAAGTGAAGAGGACTTTCCATCAATTGCCTTTGCCCTTCAAAAAACCACCCATCTCGGCTATCAACTCAAGTTTATTCCTGAGGATACTGACACCTCGGATCTGACCCACTGGGACCAGCAGATGAGTGATGATGTTGCCATGGTTCTGGTGACTCATGTGCAGTCGAATAATGGACGTCAGCTACCGGTGCAACAGATCACTGAGCTGGCGCGCCACAAAGGTATTCTATCCCTTGTGGATGTGGCTCAGTCAGCGGCTATTATTCCCATCGATCTGCAGCAATGGCAGGCAGACTTTGTTGTTGGCTCCTCGGTTAAGTGGATTGGCGGTGGCCCGGGGGCAGCGTTTCTATGGATTAAATCGGAGATGATCGACCAGTGTCAGCCGGATAATGTCGGCTGGTTTTCCCATCAGAACCCCTTTGAATTTGATATCCATCATTTTCGCTATGCCACTGACGCACTGCGGTTTTGGGGCGGCACGCCCTCAGTCTATCCCTACGCTTTGGCGGCCAATAGTCTGGCTCATATTAATACTGTTGGGGTGGAGAGCATTCGCGAGAATAATATTGCGCTCAGTGACAGCATTATTCAGGCCATACCGGCTTCGGTATTAATATCACCCCGTGCAGTGTCAGAGCGGGGAGGCACGCTGATTCTAAATTTTGGCCAATATCAGTCTCAGGTTATAAGTCAACTGAACGAGTGTCAGGTGCATTTTGATGCTCGGGCCAAGGGGATTCGGCTGTCGCCCCATAGCTGCAATACTGTGGCGCAAATAGACAGGTTAATAAGCTGTTTTTAATTCAAATTTTGCAACACAGAGAGGACAATAATAGGGTAATCTAGATTCATAAACTCTCATCCATAAGAAGAGCAAGCTCCATGAATCCGTCCCCCTTAAATCGCCGTCAAATTCTTAAAGGCATGAGTGCCAGTCTTGGTCTCCTAGCTCTGCGTGGCTTTGAAGTGCAGGCCGCGGCTCCAGCCCATTTTACCCACGGTGTCGCCAGTGGTGACCCTTTAGCGGACCGCGTGATTCTGTGGACACGCTTGATTCCCGGCAGCGGTGAGCACAGTAGTATCAGTTGCCAGTGGCAGGTGGCCAAAGATCGCGATTTTAAACAGATTTTGAGTACAGGTATGGCTTCGACTGATGCTGACCGAGACTACACGATCAAGATCGACGCCGCTGGACTGAGTTCCAACAGCGCCTATTTTTACCGTTTTTTGGCGGATAATCAGCTGGCTAGCCCCACAGGAATGACCCGAACCTTACCGGTTGGCGAGATACAGCAGATCCGTCTTGGTATCGCCTCCTGCTCCAACTATCCCCAGGGCTACTTTAATGTTTATCGCCATATGGCCGAGACCGATATCGATCTGGTACTGCACCTGGGCGACTATATCTATGAATATGCCGAAGGAGTCTATTCCAATAAAATAGCCACCGATAAACTCGGTCGCAAGGTGGAGCCGAGCAATGAAATTCTCAGTCTCGAAGACTATCGTATGCGCTATGGCCTTTACCGCACCGATGAAGATTTACAGCTAGTGCACGCTCGCCATCCCTTTATCTGTGTCTGGGATGATCACGAACTGGCCAATGACTCCTGGAAAGAGGGTGCTGAAAACCACAGTGCGGATGAAGGGGACTTTCAGGCGCGGATGCGCAGTGCCCGTCAGGCCTATCACGAGTGGATGCCGATTCGCACCAATTCCAGTGGTGATCAGAGTGCTATCTTCCGCAGCTTTAAGCTGGGTGATCTGGCAGATTTAATTATGTTGGATACCCGTCTTCACGGTCGCGATCGGCCCTTAGATTACGCCAAAGATCTGCCTATGTACTCGGCCTTATACCAACTCTCAGCTTCAGGGGAGGGCAGCTTGATCGATCAAGAAGATGTTGCTCAGGTGACTGCGAGCCTGCCAGGAGATCGGCTTAAGCGCCTCACCATACCCTTTGATTACACCTCGGGTACGCCAATTCCAGTAAATGACTATGCAACTATTAAAGATCTCACCACCGAGACCTTGCCTGCAGGTTGGTATTACCTGCCCGACAGCCAGAGCTTTAAACAGCAGGCCCTTATTGAATCTGACAGAACCATTCTCGGAGCTGACCAAGAGCAGTGGCTAGATAGCCAGTTGCAGAGCAGCAAACAGCGCGGTGCCACCTGGCAGCTGCTGGGCCAACAGGTACTTATGGGAAAGCTAAAGTTGCCCCTGTTGACCGATGAGCAGCTCAAGATCGATCAGGCGGAGCCTTATATTCGCGAAATAATGCAGATGATGCAGACTCTGGCGCCCAATCAACTGCCGTTCAATCTCGATGCCTGGGATGGTTATGCCGCTTGTCGAGACCGCGTGTTTGCTAGTTTTGTCGAGCATGGCAACAACCCCGTAGTGTTGGCGGGAGATACCCACAATGCCTGGTGTTTTAATCTCGCCGACAACCGAGGTCAGGCAGTGGGCGTTGAAGTAGGCACGCCCGGGGTTAGCAGTCCGGGATTGGAAACCTATCTGCCCACAGACCCAGCTGAACTAGGCAGGGCGATGCAGGATGTCAGTGTCGAATTGTTTGCGGTGGACACTGCACGGCGCGGCTGGTCAGAGATGACTTTGACCGCTGAGGCCATGACCAATCAGTGGCATTTTGTCAGCACAGTGTTGGATCGGGATTATAGCGTCGAGAGTTCCCCGATACAGTACTGCAAAGCCGGCAATAAGCGCTTCTCATAAGCTCCTTTTATCGACAAAAACGGCTACAATCTCGCCATGGCATTTGACCCCCCGACATTTCTAAAATCACTGACTCAGCGGCCGGGCATCTATCAGATGTTCAATGGCGAGGGAGAGATCCTCTATGTGGGTAAAGCTAAAAACCTTAAGAACCGGGTTAGCAGCTATTTCCGCAAGACCGGCCTGAGTCCGAAAACTGCGGCTCTGGTCAAACGCATCGAACAGATTGATGTGACCGTCACTGAAACTGAAACCGAAGCACTGATACTCGAGCACAATTTAATCAAGCAGCGGCGGCCGCCATTTAATATTTTGATGCGCGACGATAAAAGCTACCCCTATATTCTGCTGACCGACAAAGATAAGTGGCCGCGTCTGGCCTTTCATCGCGGCGCAAAAAAAGCCAAGGGCACTTACTTTGGCCCGTTCCCCAGTGTCTATGCCGTTCGCGAAACCATGAGTTTCTTACAGAAGACCTTTAAGGTGCGCCAGTGCGAAGACAGCTTTTTCAGTAATCGCTCACGGCCCTGTCTGCAGTACCAAATCAAACGCTGCACCGCCCCCTGTGTGGAATTTGTTAGCCCTGAAGAATATGCCGCGGATGTCAATGTCACGCGACTCTATCTCGATGGTAAGGGCGATAAAATCCTTAAACAGCTAGAGGGTGATATGGTCAAAGCTGCCGAAGCGCTTGCCTTTGAAAAGGCCGCAGAGACCCGAGATCAGATTGCCGCACTGCGACAGATTCAAACTCAGCAGGTAATAGAGAAGGGCAAAGGCACTATCGACGTGGTGGCCGGCGCCATTAGCAATGGTCAGGCCTGTGTGCATATGCTCTATATTCGCCAGGGGCGAATTCTTGGCAGTCGCAGCTATTATCCTAAAGCACCGCTGGCGCAGAATGTCGGGGAACTCTTAGATGATTTTCTGCCGCTGTTGTATTTGGCGGGCGGCGGGCGCCCTGATCTGCCGAAAGAAATTTTACTTAATGCTGAAATCGACAGTGCTGAGACACTTACTGAAGCCCTTGAACTTCAGGTTCAGCGCAAGCTTGAAATCCGTCACTCGGTGCGGGGTTTCCGCGCCAAGTGGATCGAGCTGGCTGAGCGCACCGCCGAACAGAATCTCGCCGGCAAACTGGCCTCGAAACAGAGCCAAGAAAAACGCATGGAATCGCTGCGGGAAACTCTCGAACTGGAGAGCCTGCCCGAGCGCATCGAATGTTTTGATATCAGCCACAGCAGCGGTGAGGCGGTGGTCGCCTCCTGTGTGGTATTTGACGCCAGTGGCGCGGTAAAAAGCGACTATCGGCGCTTTAATATCGAAGGTATCACCGGTGGCGATGATTACGCCGCCATGGAACAAGCCATTCGCCGTCGCTACACAAGGCTGATGAAAGGTGAAGGCAAGCTGCCAGAGATTTTGCTGATTGACGGCGGCAAAGGGCAGATTGGTATAGCCAAAGAAGTACTTGCCGATCTCGGTGTAGTGGGTGTAATGATTTTGGGGGTTGCCAAGGGCACCACTCGCAAAGCCGGCTTTGAAACATTAATACTGGCCGATCAGAACAATCGCGTTATCGCTCGACCCCAGCAGTCTGCGCTACACCTTATTCAGCAGATCCGCGATGAAGCTCATCGCTTTGCTATCACCGGGCACAAGGCGCGCCGCGATAAAAAGCGCCGCACTTCGCCACTTGAGGGCATCCCCGGCGTAGGGCCAACGCGGCGTCGAGATCTGCTTAAACACTTTGGCGGTATCCGCGAAGTACAGAAAGCCAGTGTTGCAGATTTGATGAAAGTACCCAATATCAGCAAAAAGGTTGCTGATGAGATTTACAGCGCACTGTACAATGACTAACTTTTAGATTCGCCGCACCATCAAGACTATCAAGCCGCGAACCCATTACCGCCAAAAGAAGACAATTACATGTGGAATCTGCCCAATATCCTAACCCTGCTGCGCATTGGCTTAATACCGGTGTTCATCGCCATATACTATACCTCATGGGAGTGGCATAACCTGATCGCCGCCGCCGTGTTTGGTCTGGCCGCAGCGACTGATTGGGTAGACGGTTATATGGCTCGTAAATACGATCAGGTAACGCCCTTTGGTGCTTTCTTGGATCCCGTTGCCGACAAACTGATTGTGGTTGCGGCCATGGTGATGCTGCTCGAAGTGCATTCCAGCCCCTTATTTTCAATTGCATCGATTATTATTATCGGCCGTGAAATCGTTATTTCCGCACTGCGGGAATGGATGGCCGAGATGGGCTACAGCGGTACCGTTGCCGTCGCTATGATTGGCAAAGTGAAGACCTGGGTGCAGATGGTTGCCATCGCGGTGTTGCTCGCCGCCAAACCAGAAAATGAACTGCTCACCAACCTCGGGTTTATCGCAATTTATATCGCTGCCGCGCTAACTCTCTGGTCGATGGTCCACTATCTGCGCGCCGCCTGGCCGCAATTGAGTGGCTCAACTCCAAGTAAGTGAGATCAGCGCGATAATCAGTTGATTTATTGCTAGTAATGCCTAGAATAGCGGCCTCTTGAAGGGTACTGAGTTCAGCGCTGTTTAAGTTTGAAGTTGAAATGTTTTTATAGGCGCCGTAGCAAAGTGGTAATGCAGTGGATTGCAACTCCGCGATCGTCGGTTTGACCAATTGCGAAGCAATTAGCAACGAGCCTAGCGTAGCCCGCAGGGGATTAACAGCCAGAGGCTGTTAAGATTCTTCCGGCCTTCTAGAATTCCGCTAGACACGTTTTAGTCGATAAAGAAGTAAAGAAAGTAGTAAAGAGAAAGTTTCAAGGCGCCGTAGCAAAGTGGTAATGCAGTGGACTGCAACTCCGCGATCGTCGGTTCGATTCCGACCGGCGCCTCCATTCTCCAGCCCCACCCAAATCCCAAAAAATATTCCTCAGTAACCCCAGTTGCGTTTATAACCTCAAGTGCATCTGTTATCATCCGCGTTTTATATATAAAACTTATAATAAGATAAAAGAGAGTTTACCCATGGCAGAAATCACACTAGTAGGCTGGTTCCATACAATTTTGGGCATACTGTCCATTGGTACCGTTATCTATACCATCGCCAAGCACAAAATTATCAAGTCGACGACTAGGTCTGGCCAGATCTACCTTATCGCCACCTTAATAACGGCAATTTCTGCACTGACCATATTTCAAAATGGCGGCTTCAACATAGCTCATGCCCTAGCTGTAGCCACATTACTAGCGGTAGTAATAGGCTGGCTCGCAGAGAAAAAGCAAATTGTTGGCGGACTATCTCCATACTTACAGGCAGCCAGCTACTCAGCCACCTTCCTTTTCCATATGATCCCAGCAATCACTGATGGTCTAAGACGCCTGCCAGTTAACGATCCAGTGGTAACTGATGTCGCAGATCCCTTGCTGCTAGGCTTCTATATGGCATTTGCGGCTACTTATGTGGTGGGAGTCATTGCTCAAGCAATTTGGTTACGCAGGTCCAGCGCCAACGCTTAAAATTAGCGGGTTAAAAAAGCCCCAAAAAGCGCGTGATTGTTTCCCATTTGAGATTTTGATCAGGTATAATTTCCGCCGCTCAAGCAGCGGCGGTCGATTGTTTGGTTTGAGTAGAAAGCCCACCTAGTTATACGCCCGGGTGGCGAAATTGGTAGACGCAAGGGACTTAAAATCCCTCGGTGGCAAC
>MDSY01068377.1_pt1 | contig 28528 bp, 30 predicted proteins | sample 811131 | NCBI WGS metagenome assembly MDSY01 (sample SAMN05326643, study PRJNA326480) | marine metagenome | isolation source: seawater | place: Atlantic Ocean: South West | collected 2010
AAAAATAATTCTAGAACCAGAAAAGGGAAAAGAAAAACAGTTGCTAACAAGAAAAAAGTAACTAAATAATAAATAGTTTATCATGGCAAAAACGAATCAGAAAAAGAAAAAGAACGTCAAGATAGATGCAATTGGTGAAGCGCACATCCAAGCAAGCTTTAACAACATCATCATTTCATTGACGAACACTTCAGGTCAGGTAATCTCATGGTCTTCGGCAGGTAAAATGGGCTTTAGGGGTTCTAAAAAGAATACACCTTACGCTGCTCAAATCGCTGCAGAAGATTGTTCTAAAGAGGCACATGACTATGGACTTAGAAAAGTAAAGGTCTTTGTTAAAGGCCCAGGAGCAGGACGTGAGTCAGCAATAAGAGCAATTCACAACTCAGGTATAGAAGTAACGGAAATCGTTGATGTTACGCCAATGCCGCACAATGGATGTAGACCTCCAAAAAGAAGAAGAGTATAATATTTAACCGGGAAGTCAATCATCGAAGGACAATGCCTTAATTCATGATTCCCATCTAAAACTAAATAACATGGCAAGATACACAGGACCCAAATCCAAAATAGCGCGAAGGTTTAAAGATCCAATCTTTGGCCCAGATAAGGCGTTAGAAAAAAGAAGCTATGGACCAGGACAACATGGACCATCTAAAAGACGTGGAAAGCAATCAGAATATGCAATCCAACTTGGAGAAAAGCAAAAAGCAAAATATACTTACGGTATATTAGAAAAACAATTCTCGAATATGTTTAAAAAAGCATCGAGAATGAAAGGAATTACTGGTGAGAACCTTCTTCAATTGTGTGAATCACGATTGGACAATATGGTTTTTAGACTAGGCGTATCCCCTACTCGACGTGGAGCAAGACAATTGGTTTCTCACAAACACATTACTGTGAATGGAGAAATCGTTAACATCCCATCATTCCAAATTAAAGTTGGAGATGTTGTTAGTGTTCGTGAAAAGTCGAAGTCACTTGAAGCAATTACTGATTCCCTAAGTACCAACTCGAAAACCTATGAGTGGTTGACTTGGGATAATGCTACATACAGCGGTACCATTATGAACATACCATCGAGAGAATTGATTCCAGAGACAATCAAGGAGCAATTAATTGTTGAACTATACTCTAAATAATCTTAATTAACATGGCAATATTAGATTTTCAAAAACCAGATAAAGTAATTATGAACCACTCTGACGAGTTCAGTGGTGAATTCGAATTTAGACCATTGGAGCCAGGGTACGGTATCACTATCGGAAATTCTCTAAGAAGAATTTTATTATCCTCTCTCGAAGGTTTTGCGATTACTTCTATCAAAATTCAAGGTGTAGATCACGAATTCACGACTATTAAAGGAGTTGTTGAAGATGTAACTGAAATCATTTTGAACTTAAAGCAGGTTCGTTTTAAAAGACAAATTGAAGGGACAGACTCAGAAACAGTAACTTTAACAGTTGCTGGACAAGATAAATTTACTGCTGGAGACATTGGTAAATATACAAGTGCATTTCAAGTATTGAATCCAGACCAAGTGATTTGTCACATGGAAAATTCAGTAAAAATTGAAATGGAATTGACTATCAATAAAGGACGCGGTTATGCACCGGCTGAGGAAAATAAAACTTCAACTGCATCTTTTGGAACTGTATTCATTGACTCTATATTTACACCAATCGTAAATGTGCAGTATGCAATTGATAACTTCCGTGTAGAACAAAAAACAGATTATGAAAAGCTTCTTTTCACTATCAAAACCGACGGATCAGTTCATCCAAAAGAGGCGCTTAAAGAAGCAGCGAAAATCTTAATTCACCACTTCATGTTGTTTTCTGACGAGCGTATTACGCTTGAGAGCGATGCTAAATCAGAAACTGAAGAATTTGATGAGACTTCACTTCACATGAGACAGTTGCTAAAGACTAAACTTGTTGACATGGACTTATCAGTTCGTGCACTAAACTGTCTTAAGGCGGCTGATGTAGAAACACTAGGAGATTTAGTTTCATATGCAAAATCTGATCTATTAAAATTCAGAAACTTCGGTAAGAAATCTCTTACTGAGCTTGAAGATCTTGTAGACAACAAAGGCTTGACATTTGGAATGAATGTTTCTAAATACAAACTTGACAAAGAATAGGAATAATGAGACACGGAAAAAAAGTAAATCATTTAAGTAGAAAGAAAGGTCATAGACGAAACCTTCTTTCAAATATGGCTTGTTCTTTAATTGAGCACAAAAGCATAAATACAACTTTAGCGAAAGCAAAAGCGCTTCGTGTATATGTTGAGCCATTGCTTACAAAGTCAAAAACAGATTCTACGCATTCTAGAAGAACCGTTTTCTCTTATTTACAAGACAAAGACGTTGTTACTGAATTGTTTAGAGATGTTGCACCTAAGATTGCCACAAGAAATGGTGGATATACCAGAATTATTAGAACTGGATATAGATTAGGTGATAACGCGGAAATGTGTTTGATAGAATTAGTTGACTTCAATGAAGTTTATACCAAAGAAGACTCAACGAAAACTACTAGAAGATCACGTAGAGGTGGTAAAAAGACAACTAATGCAGAAACTTCAATAGAAGAAGCTGTGGTTGAAACGGAAACAGTAGAAGCAAATGAAGAAACAGTGGTGGAAGCTACTGAAGAAACAGCAGTGGAAACTAAAGAAGAACCAACAGCCGAAGCCCCTTCTAAAGAAGAATCTAAAGACGAAGACAATTCATCTGAAGACGACAAAAAAGAAGCATAAGCATGAATTTTCGAAAGAAATAATCATATTTAAAAAAAAGGCGATGAAAACATCGCCTTTTTTTATGTTTTAACACTTCGATTTGTGTTAAGTTTCTAATTTTACAAAAAATAAAATTGAATGAGCGAGAAAGGAAACGCAATTCTAGTTTTAGAAGATGGTACTGTTTTTAAAGGAAACGCCATTGGAAAAACTGGAACAACCGGTGGAGAAATTGCTTTCAATACGGGGATGACAGGATACCAAGAAGTATTCACAGATCCTTCTTATTACGGGCAGCTTCTTATAATGACCACAGCACATATCGGAAATTACGGTACTCAAGCAAATGAACAAGAATCTGGTAAAATCAATATAGCTGGTTTGATCACGAAAAAATTCTCCGATGGCTACTCAAGACCTTCAGGCGACCAATCGCTACAGGATTTCATGGTTCATAATAATACCGTTGGAATATCGGATATTGACACACGTGCACTCGTCAGACACATTAGAGATAAAGGTGCTATGAATGCGATCATTTCATCAGAAAATCTAAATGTCGAAGCATTAAAAAAAGAAGTATTATCTATTCCTAAAATGAACGGTTTAGAATTGTCTTCGAAGGTTAGTACAACAGATGCATATGAAGTGCTTCCCGAAACGGTGCTGTATAAAGTTTCACTACTAGATTTAGGTGTCAAAAGAAACATTGTTCAGTGTCTTGTTGATAGAGGGTGCCATGTGAAGGTATTTCCATTAAATTCTAGTAAAGACGATTTAGCTTCATTTCAACCAGATGGTTACATGCTGTCCAATGGACCTGGAGATCCATCTGCAATGCCTGACACCGTTCAGTTGGTTAAAGAGATTGTAGAAACAGGAACTCCTGTATTTGGAATCTGCCTCGGACATCAGGTATTCGGTTTAAGTCAGGGACTGAAAACCGAAAAAATGTTCAACGGGCATAGAGGAATTAATCACCCCATTAAAAACCTCAAGACAGGAAAAGGTGAAATCACATCTCAGAATCATGGGTTTGTCATTTCAAAAGACAGTGTAGAAGGGCAATCCAAAATTGAAGTTACGCACATACATCTTAACGATAACACAATCGCAGGTATAGCACTTAAAAACAAACCTGTTTTTTCTGTTCAATACCATCCTGAAGCATCAGCTGGACCGCACGACTCGAGGTATCTATTTGATTCCTTTATCGAAAATATGAAAGCATAAAAAACCAAACAAATGAGTTATATAGACAGGGTACATGCCCGTCAAATATTAGATTCTAGAGGAAACCCTACAATTGAAGTAGAGGCTGTGAGTATAAATGGTTACATGGGTAGAGCTGCCGTTCCTTCAGGAGCATCCACAGGAATTCATGAAGCTGTTGAGCTTAGAGATGGAGATAAAGGCATATACCTAGGAAAAGGAGTTCTAAAAGCCGTTTCAAATGTAAATACAGTGATTAGTGAAGCATTGAATGGAATGGATATTTTTGACCAGAAAGCCATTGACCAAAAACTTATATCTCTTGACGGAACTGAAAATAAATCAAATTTAGGAGCGAATGCTATATTAGGCACCTCCTTGGCTGTCGCGAAATTAGCTGCACAGCACGCAGATTTAAGTCTGTATAGGTATATTGGTGGAGTTGGTGCAGTAACGATGCCTGTTCCTATGATGAATATTTTAAACGGTGGTTCTCACGCTGATAACCTTATAGATATTCAAGAATTTATGGTTATGCCGTTTGGAGCAACCTCATTTTCTGAGGGTTTAAGATGGGGTACAGAAATATTTCATCACTTAAAATCAGTATTGAAATCTAAAGGAATGTCCACTAACGTGGGAGATGAAGGAGGCTTTGCCCCGAATTTAGGTTCAAATGACGAAGCAATCACCGTCGTTTTAGAAGCGATAGAAAAAGCGGGATTCAAACCGGGAGAAGATGTGCATATTGCACTCGATGCAGCGTCGTCAGAATTTTTCAAGGATGGGAAATACCACTTTGAATCTACAGGAGAGATTATGAACTCATCAGAAATGGTCTCTTTTTGGGAGAACTGGTGTAATAAGTATCCTATTGCTTCCATTGAAGACGGATTGGCAGAAGATGATTGGGAAGGTTGGAAGCTGGCCACAGAAAAACTCGGAAACCGCGTTCAACTCGTGGGCGATGACTTATTTGTTACCAATACCAAAAGACTATCGAGAGGAATCAACGAAGGAATTGCGAATTCTATTTTAGTGAAGGTAAATCAAATTGGAACCTTATCTGAAACCATCGAGGCTGTTCAAATGGCAACAAAAAATGGATATACCTCAGTAATGAGTCATAGAAGTGGTGAAACCGAAGACCATACAATATCAGATTTAGCGGTTGCATTGAACACCGGTCAAATCAAAACTGGTTCTGCCTCTAGAAGCGATCGGATGGCAAAATACAATCAGCTCCTTCGCATTGAGGAAGAACTCGGAGATAGTGCTATTTATCCAGGAAAGAACTTTAAATACCTATAGAACTTTTAGATATGCGTAAGCTAATCTTTCTAATTCTTTTTTCCCTTTTATCCTTTTGCTCAATTGGACAAGAATTAAATAGGTACTTCGCGCAAGGAAAATTCAATTCAAAGGATACTGAGCTTATTGATTCGGTTGCGCAAGCTCTTAAAAATAAAGCAGGAATATACATGGTTCGCATAGAACCGAGTAATGGAAATGTTTTAATTTTCACAAGCGATTTACCATTTTTGACTGAAGATGAATTCAAATCCTTTTTTGGCACGTATTCTCACCTCGTCACTTGTCCTTTCATTGGAATAGTGAGACAAGATGAATTTCGAACCTTCCCATTTGAAGATTGTGAATGAATAGGTTGACGCAGCGCACATATGGCTTCTTGATTAACGAAGCCCAAGAAGTTTTAGTTTCTGATGAATTTAGATTTGGTCGTTATTTCAGAAAATTCCCAGGAGGAGGTGTAGAAAAAGAAGAGGGCATAATAGAAGCACTTAAAAGAGAGTTTAAAGAGGAGCTTTCACTTGAAATTGATGCGTATGAGTTTCTCTTCTTCAATGATTATTTTCAACAGTCCTCTTTTGATCCAAACATACAAGTTACTTGCTTTTATTACATTGTAAAATGCTCTGGGGCAAAAGATATGGTTCTAAGAAAATATAACATACCCCTAGTTGAAGACGGAGAAAAGCAACAATGGATTCCCCTCAAGGAACTGAATATAGAATCACTTGCCTTTCGTATTGATAGAGACGCCTTAAAAACATTGAAAAATAAGTTAGGTCTTACTTTTTGAACTTATCAGAAAGAATCAAGTCTTTCGTACCATGAGTCCAACTGTAAAATCCTTCACCTGACTTCACTCCTTTTTTTCCAGCAGTCACCATATTGACCAACAAAGGACACGGGGCATACTTTGGATTCCCAAAACCATCATGTAAAACTTCTAGAATAGCCAGGCATACATCCAGACCGATGAAATCAGCCAATTGAAGAGGACCCATTGGATGCGCCATACCAAGTTTCATGACCGTATCGATTTCTTCAACACCAGCAACACCCTCATGCAGGGTGCAAATAGCTTCATTGATCATTGGCATTAACACCCTATTCGCTACGAAACCAGGATAATCGTTTACTTCAACAGGAATTTTACTGAGGCTTTTTGATAAGCTCATAACCGCAGCAGTAACCTCATCTGAGGTAGAATAGCCCCTAATGATCTCAACAAGCTTCATTACAGGAACGGGGTTCATAAAATGCATCCCAATTACTTTATCAGGCCTGTTGGTTACAGCAGCAATCTGTGTAATCGAAATAGAAGAAGTATTTGTCGCAAGAATTGTGTTTTCGTCAGCTAGCTCATCTAACTGTTTGAAAATTTTCAATTTTAAATCTGTATTCTCAGTTGCAGCTTCAACGACAAGCTCAGCTCCTTTGAGGCCTGAATCTATTGAGGTATTCACCGAAATTCTAGCAAGGGTATGTGCTTTATCTTCAGAAGATATTTTCTCTTTTGCCAATTGACGGTCCAAATTCTTTGTTATCGTGACCAATGCTTTTTCAAGTGCGGCTTTAGATAGATCAATTAAAGTAACTGTATAACCCGATTGAGCGAAAACATGAGCAATTCCATTTCCCATGGTACCTGCTCCAATGACTGCAATGTTCTTCATGATTTTTTTTAACAAATATAAGCATTCAATGAATCTAGATGATTTTTATCACGAAATCAATCCGTTCCATTTTCCTATCTTTGAGCAGAATGCTGAATCGTATCAAAAAGAAGCTTGCAAGCAATGATTTTTTAAAATCATTGGCCGTTTTAATGACTGGAACGCTGATTGCACAAATTATAGGATATCTTCTTGCCCCAATCATAACAAGGTTATATACACCAGCTGAAATGGGCGAGTTTGGAATGTTTCAGAGGGTCACAGTCTTGCTGGCTACAATTGCCACGGCACGTTATGAATATGCACTACCCCTACCTAAAAAAGACAGTCATGCTTTTATTTTATTTCGTTTTGCACTAAAAATAGCACTGATTACAGTTTCACTTTGCCTTCTTTTAGGCGTTGTTTTCGGATTGATAAAAGGCAAGGGTGTTGATTTTTACTTGATCCTAACGCTGCTCATCATTTCGGTTTTTTCATTGGCCTTTTTTAACTTGGGAACCAATTGGTCTATTCGGAAAAAATACTTTAAGAAAATATCTTTATCAAAAATGAGTAACTCAATTACACTCAATAGCTCAAGAGTTGTTTTTGGTTTTTTGAGTTGGGGGAGTTTTGGATTGATCCTTTCATTTGTATTTAGCTTAATTGTAGGAGCCTCTTTTTTTGTATACGATTTTCTCACGCTGAAATTCATCTCAAAATCTTCCTTTAATAAATTAAAAACACGTGTTTTAAGTAGAGAATACAAGAACTTTCCGTTGGCCTCCCTGCCCCATTCCCTCTCAGACCATGCCCGCGATTTATTCATTGGAATTATCCTAATTGAGCTCTTTTCAGAGAGTATCTTTGGCTCCTTTGACCATACCTATAAGATGCTTAGAATTCCCGCAATGCTCATAGGAGCATCTCTTTCTCAAGTGTTTTTCAATCACATATCAGGTAAGTTTAATGACGGTGAATCTATTTTACCGTTATTCAAAAAAATAATAGGATACCTAGGCCTATTCTCATTGATTCCATTTACGGTTATCTATTTTTTTGGTACGGAACTTTTCACTTTCGTATTCGGAGAACAATGGGCCGTTTCAGGTAGGTTGTCAGAAATAATGGCTCCATGGCTTATGTTAAATTTTATCGTTACACCTCTTTCAACGATACCACTGGTATTCAATAAACAGAAAAGCTTTTTCCTCATTAGTATAATAACTTCAGCACTTCAGGTTGCAGGGTTTTTAATCTTACCATATATACTCCTAAAAAATGACGCACAGCTATTCCTTGTTTTCGAGATTGTGACTTGGACCCAGGTCATTATGAATATATTGATCTTATACTATCTTTACGTCATCGTGCGGCGGCAAAAATTAAAGTCATAAGTCTGACAAACTGAGGATCATGCGAAATGATAACATGATTGAAATCAAATATTTCTAATCCAATGGCTATTAAACCACTTTTTAGAGCACATACATTCTTTAGCATCTACAGTGTTGTCTTTGCCCTGCTCTTGTTTGGGGATATTTATGTGTTTGGAAGCAATCACATATGGTCGCTATTATTGTTCTATTGTAGTTTCGTTTTGCTCTATGCGATTGGCTTTCAGAGACTCGGAAATAGATCAATCCCCACTTCGAAATTCAACTTTCAAGTGCTATTGTATCCCACAATTATTTTGAGCTTGTCACTAATTTGCTTTCACCTAATCAAAATGGGTGGGTCACCTGCCCTTGAAAGCCTAGAGATGATGAAAACATCAGAGGTGAATATGCACAGGAAAGAAATAGGTAGCAAAGTTCACGCGATATGGCGCTACCTTTCTAGTATCAATATTAAAGCCATTCTGCCATTTACGTTATTATTGCTTCTAGTAACAAAAAGAAAGATGTATTGGATTGTATTTTTTGCTGGATTGTTCTATACATTTTCCTTAATGCAAAAAAGCCATGTCCTATCCTTTCTGATGCCTGTTTTACTATATTCCTTGTTCACAAAAAAGTGGTTGTTCGCAATCAAATACAGCGTATCAATATGTTTGGTAATTATTGGACTTGTCTTTATATCGAATCCACCACTTAGAAACGGAACAAATGACCTTGTAGAAGATGCACCAATTAAGGTTTCTACAGGAAATAAATCAACTTTTCAAAAAATATCCAGCAGCTTACTTAAACGCGTTTTTATATTACCTGGTGAAATGGTAGGGAATTGGTTTGAAATCATTCCCCAACAAAAACCTTTCCTCAAAGGCAAAGGATATCTATCTTATTGCAAAATAACACATCAAAAATATCATGACTACAACCTTGAGCTGTACCCGGTTGTTTATCCTGATTATGCGAAAAAGGGGGTGCAAGGAAGTGTCAATGCTGCACATTTCATGAGAGGTTACTCGAATTTTGGAAAACCAGGACTCATACAGTCAGCAGTATTTCTTGCAATAACATTTTTGTTTATGAATATCCTATTTAAAAACACGGCAATTGAGATGAAACTAACGCTAAACCTTTTCCCGATTTTTTTACTGAGTTCTGGTTCATTAACCACTATTTTATTCAGTGGTGGATGGGGGCTTGTGATGGTTTTATTTTGGGTTTTCAAACAAGAATTTGATGGAGAACTCAAATAAACAATCTATTATATGTCACCTAACCAGTGCGCACTCTGATGGGGATATTCGAATCTTCCATAAGCTTGCTTGCTCCAGTGCGGAGCGTTATAAAACATATTTCATTGTTCCGAATGGAAATACAAGAATTGAAAATAATGTTGAGGTCATTGGGTTTCCCTCCGAGGTGAAATCTAGAATTCAGAGAATGAAAGAGACTGTTGACCAGGTACTTGAAGAAGCATTGAAAGTAAAAGCAGATATTTATCACCTTCATGATCCTGAATTATTAAGAATTGCGAAAAAATTAAAATCGATAAATGGAGCAAAGGTTGTTTTTGACTCTCACGAGGATGTTCCAAAACAAATTTTGGATAAATACTGGATTCCAGTAATATTTAGAAAAATCATCTCAAGACTTTATGGCTATCACGAAAAAAGAGCATCTAAGAATATAGATGGCATTGTCTCTGTCACACCAATAATTTGCGAACGATTTTCCAAATTTCATCCAAATGTTGAAATGATTGCCAATTACCCAGAAATTAAGCGCCATGAGAGCCAGGCTCCTGAAAAAAGACACAACCACATTTGCTATATTGGGGGCCTATATAAAACAAGAGGGTTAAGAGAGGTGATTCTTGCCATAGAGCACTGTGATGTCGTACTTCACCTTGCAGGTAGTTTTGATACAGAACACTTCGAGATGGAATTGAAGCAGCTAAAAGGATGGAAGAAAGTTATTTTTTATGGTCATATCAGTCAATCAGAAATCACTCAGCTACTCGGAAAATGTTCAATTGGTGTTGTAACGCTTCACCCCACCCCAAGCTATCTCGAGGCTTATCCCATAAAAATGTTTGAATATATGAATGCTGGACTTGCGCTACTTTCAAGTGACTTTCCGCTTTATAGATCCTTACTCGATAAAATTGATTGCAGTGAATTTGTAAATCCGCTAGATCCAAATGAGATTTCAAAAACATTGACCAAAATGCTCGAAACCAATGAACGGCTTGAACAAATGGGTAACCGAGCAAAAAAGGCTGCCATTGAGCGCTTCAATTGGAGTAAAGAAAAAGAAAAGCTTTATGCTTTTTACGACAATCTGTTGCATGCATAATTTCTTAAAAATTTATCACCGATCTTTTGTATTGTTCACGGTATTGTGGCTCATATTACCGAAGCTTTCTTCCCTTATCATCATTTGGTTGTGCCTCTTGACTATATATGGAGCAGTGAAAAAACAGCTAGAATTCAAACCGAATAATGCACTTTTAGCGATGGTGTCTTTGTTTGGTTTATACCTCTTTTCCCTGATTGTTCATGGCGCCCCCTTATCTAGCTTAAAGTTTTTGGAAAACAAACTATCATTGCTCATTCTGCCGCTAGTCATTGCCTTTTATCCGGCAAAGCAAAAAGAAATTATCAACCTTTTTAGAGCCCACATTGCAGGCTGCATTGTACTTGTTTTAATAGCATTTTATCATTCGTTTCAATGCAGTAGCGCTTTTGGGGAAAGCCTTAGATGTTTTAGCACAACTCAATTTTCTCAGATTCACCATCCAAGCTATTTCTCTGCCTTTTTGATATTTTCATCAGTACTTCTCATACTTGACAAAAGCAACACTATTATTCCAAATAAGCCACTCAGAATATCACTGTTTCTAGCTACAATAATCGTTCAATGGAACTTAGGAAGTTTGTCTGGATTTCTCATAATTGCATTACTCGTAATTATTTTACCCTTCCTCATTTCATTTTTTAAAGGGGGGATAAAAAACCTCATTATTAGCTATATAGGGCTTTCTATTATTGGTGTTTTATTTGTTTTTTCTTCAAAAGAAATCAAAGCCGATTTTTCAAATGCACTATCCTTTGTTGAAAGCTACAGGAAAAACCCCGAGGTATTTGTTCGGAATAGAACTTATCCCTTGCAAGGAAATGAAACAAGACTGATTTTATGGAATGTCTCAACAAAAGTTTGTTTGAAACACCCCTTTGGGGTTGGGTTAGGCAATCTTGATTTTCACATGAACAAGGAGCTTAAGGCAGTTGGGCATGGACAACTTGCTGCAAAACAAAACAACCCTCACAATCAGTTTATTCAAATCGCTGCAGAAATAGGAATTGTAGGATTGGTACTTTTTCTTTTCATCATTGCATACCTATTGGTCATTGCTCTAAACCAAAAACGATTAATACTATTTTCTTTGGTTCTATGTTTTATCATTTTTTGTCTCTTTGAGTCTATGATTCAAAGACAAAGTGGCATCATCTTCTTTTGCTATTGGCTTGCAATATTTAGTAGACTCGATGAAAAAAACAGATTTGTACTATGAAAATACTGATCCTCACACAATATTACCCACCTGAAATCGGTGCTCCACAAAACAGGTTGCACGAGCTTGCGGTGCGCTTGAAAGAAAGAGGCGTGCACATAGAAGTTTTGACCGCCCTACCCAATTATCCTAAAATGGAAGTTTTCAAGGAGTATAAAAGGAAACAAAAAAGAGAGGAAAATATTGAAGGAATAGAGGTGCATCGGTCTTGGATTTATGTCTCCGAATCTAAAAGTATTATTTCTAGGCTCCTAAATTATTTCAGCTTTGTTTGGTCGAGCTATTGGCGTGGTCGTAGATTACAATCCTTTGACTATTTAATGGTGGAAAGCCCTCCTCTATTTCTTGGATATTCAGCAATGGCATTGAGCAAAAAATTAAAAGCTAAGCTTGTATTTAACGTATCGGATCTTTGGCCTGAAAGTGCAGAAAAGCTTGAACTTGTGACCAATAAAAATCTTCTAAATCTCGCCTATAAGCTTGAAAAAAAATGCTACAAAGCTTCTACATTAATTACAGGGCAAACACAGGGGATTGTAAACGACATTAAGCAACGATTTCCTAATCAAAAAGTAAGCTGGTTGCCCAATGGAGTCGATATTTCATTCTACAACCCTGAGAAAATCAAAGACAATAATTTCAGAGAAGTAAACGGGTTTAAAAAAGAGGATGTTGTCTTCTTTTATGGTGGGATTTTGGGCTATGCACAGGGTCTTGAAATTATTATTGAAGCTGCAAAAGAGTTGGGAAATACAAATGCAAAATTCATCATTCAAGGCGCAGGTCCAGAAAAACAAAAGCTTCTTGACCTCCACAAAAAATACAACCTTAAAAATGTTATTTTTTTGGACCCTGTCACAAAATCAGAAATGCCTGGCATACTTAAATCAATCGACATTGCTTTGGTTCCGCTCAAAAACCTAGATCTTTTTAAGGGTGCAATTCCCTCAAAAATATTCGAAGCATTGGCCATGAAAAAGCCACTACTGCTCGGAGTAGATGGAGAGGCACGTTCCCATTTTATTGAAAAAGCGAACGCTGGTTTATTCTACACTCCAGAGGATGCAGAGAGCCTTATAGAACAAGTACTTTCCTTCTTAGGAAACCCAGATGAAACAAAAAGGATGGGAGAACGAGCAAGAAATTATGTGGCCAAAGTATTTGACCGTAATAAAATAGCAGAAGGCTTATACGATGAACTTCAAAATATGTAATTTCGAAACATGATACCATTCTCACCCCCACGTATCGATCAAAAAGTGCTTGACGAAGTAAATGCTGCCTTATTGAGTGGCTGGATTACTACGGGGCCTCGAACAAAGCTTTTTGAGAAACGAATTTCAGAATATTGTGGTTGTAAAACGACGGTTGCTGTCAATTCATGGACAATGGGTATGGAGGTTTTCCTAAGGTGGTGGGGTATTGGACCAGGAGATGAGGTCATCATTCCTGTTTATACCTATTGCGCCAGTGCAAATGTTGTATTACATACAGGTGCAAAAGCCGTGATGGTAGACATTAATAACGACGACTTTAATATTGCACTCGACAAAATAGAAGCAGCAATTACACCAAAAACCAAGGTCATTATGCCTGTGGATATTTCTGGATTCCCATGTGACTATAACGAAATCATGGATTGTGTCAAGAAGCATAGTTCTATTTTTGAGCCTTCTAATGAGAAACAAAAAAAACTCGGACGCATATTGATTGCAGCTGATTCAGCGCATAGTTTTGGTGCTAAATACCAGAATAAACGCTCAGGCAGCTTTGCTGACATAAGCTGTTTTTCGTTTCATGCTGTCAAAAACCTCACGACTGCCGAAGGCGGGGCCGTATGTTTTAACCTTCCAGAGGGTTTTGATCATCAAGGAATTTATAAAGAATTTGTAACAATCACATTGCATGGTCAATCGAAAGATGCCTTGGCAAAAACTAAAAAAGGGGCATGGAAGTACGATGTTGTTGTACCAGGGTACAAATGTAACATGACGGATATTCAGGCTGCAATAGGATTGGTAGAATTGGATCGGTACGCAGAGAACTTAGCACGAAGAAAAGAAATATTTGATGCCTACGACACTACTTTTTCAAAGAAAAAATGGGCGCTTTTACCGCCACATAAGAATTCAAAAAAAACATCAAGTCACCACCTTTATCTACTCAGAATTAAAGACATAACTGAGGAGCAACGAGATGATATTATTCAAGAAATATCTAATCAAAACGTTTCAGTCAATGTACATTTTCAGCCTTTACCCCTTCTCACAGCCTATAAAAACCTAGGTTATAAGATTGAGGAATTCCCAATCGCACATCATAAATACCAGACAGAAATATCCTTGCCCGTTTATTATAATCTCGATAATTCACAAGTGAGACAGGTTATGGATGCCGTGATTTCTTCAGTAGAAAAGATTATAAATCTATAAGGGATGAAAAGAGCTTTTGATTTTTTATTTTCACTTTTCATTCTTATTTTATTTTTCCCCATCGGGCTTATCATTTCTATACTTATTCTTTTCAGCTCACACGGAGGAATTTTCTATATGCAAGAGCGCATTGGCAGACAAGGATTACCTTTTAAGCTTTATAAATTTCGTTCTATGAGGGTTAATGCAGATAAATCAGGAAAACTTACCGTAGGAATGAAAGACCCCAGGATTACAGGAATCGGTATTTTTATTCGTAAGTATAAGCTTGATGAATTTCCCCAGTTTATCAATGTGTTGAGGGGAGATATGAGTATTGTTGGACCACGCCCAGAGGTTCGAGAATTTGTGGATTTATATTCCGAGGCACAAAAAAAAGTACTTCACGTCAAACCAGGAATAACCGACTACGCCTCTATTGAATATTTCAATGAAAATGAATTATTAGCAGCATCTGATGATCCAAAAAAGACCTATATCGAGGATATTATGCCTGATAAAATAAAGATCAATCAAAAATATTTGGCCAATCCGACGTTGAGTCATGACCTCAAAATAATTTTTAAGACAATTTTAAGAGTGCTTAAAAACTAAATGAATTTTAGTATCTTAAACAAAACCTATGCGTATGAAAAATAAATTATTTTGGTTCTGTATTGTTTTGTTTCTGGGCACCAGCTGTTCAAGTTTGAAAAACATCAGGGTTTCTCAAATTGAGGCAATATGGTTTGAATATAGCCCTAATCAAAACTTGAACAATGGCTCTAAATTTGAAGGAGAGATTCTACTACAAACCTATGATGGAAAGCAGCATGAGATGTCAAAAAACAGCAATCTATCCTTTAGCTCACCTGACATTAGGCGTTCGGGAAATTCTCAATCGTACACCTTGGTGAAAAAATCAAATTCATTTGATGACGACAAATGTTATTTGACCCTAAAATACGCGAACAGAGATGAAACCTATGTTCAAAAAGATTCGTTGCTGATGAATTTTAGAGGCCCTTTAAAAATTTTATACAACGGAGCAAATGGTGTAAGTGGTAAAAATCAACGCAATCGAGGAACTCCCCTTCTATGGAGAGATGGAAAAGATGGAGAGCATGGACCAAATGGAACGAATGGAGGGTCATCAAAAAACTATACCGTACACATGTGGAAGCAAGAAGATATGATTTACGTGTATTCCCGTGAAAACAACGCAAACACAGCACCTTTCTATTATAAAATGAAGGACGACAACAGCATTTATTTTGATTTGTCTGGAGGTAATGGTGGGAACGGTGGAAATGCAGGAGATGGTGGAAATGGTAAAGACGGAGACATAAAAAATGAGAAAATGAGACGCGTTGGTGATGCAGGTAACGGAGGCAACGGAGGCAATGGTGGCAATGGTGGTAATGCTGGTAACCTTAACCTCTACATACACGAGAATTGTGCTGAAATAGAAAGCTTATTGACCGTAAATACAAAAGGTGGAAGATATGGAAGTCGTGGTATGGGCGGAAAACGAGGTGCTCCTGGCACACCTTTAGCCGGACAACAAATTGGTAGACCCGGTTTTCCAGGAACAAATGGCGCAGAAGGATTTAAAGGGATGGAAGGTAGTGTTCAGAAGTACATTCAAAGCTTTGATTACTCTATGTATAAGAATTAGGTCAATTCAAAACCACCTTTTAAATAAATTCTTTTTCGACCTCTTTGAACGCTTGAACACGTCCTAGTTTTTTACTTTGCGACTCAATCAAATAAAATTCAAAGGGAAACTTAAAAGCTAAATCCAAATCATGCGTTGATATAATGATTCCCTTGTTGTGCTCTTTGGCCATTTTTCCAAGTAAATCATAAACTTTTAGCTTATTTGCGTAATCCAAATGTGAGGTAGGTTCATCCAAAAGAATATAATCGGTCTGCTGGACATAAGCCTTAGCAATGGCGCATAAATGAAGCTCTCCAGAACTGAGCTCGTTCGTAAATTTTTCCGCCAAATGAGCAATACCAAAAAGGTCTTTGGCTTTTTCAATGAGTGCGTAATCTTCCGCACGATGCTCGCGTAAGAAGGTTTTATAATGGTAACGGCCAAGCAGTAAGAAAGCATCTACGGTCAGAAAAGGGACACCTTTAACATTGGACCTGACAAAGGCGATTTTCTTTGCCAAATGTTTGTATGTATAGTCGGATAGAGCCTTACCATCAAAAGTGATGACCCCTTCAATTGGAGGTATGAGTCCAGACAGGGTATTCAAAAGTGCTGATTTTCCAATTCCGTTTTTACCCATGAGGATGTGTACCTTTCCCTGGTCAAAATCCATTTCAGGAATAGAGAACAATGAAGCGTCAAAACCTATTTCCGTATTTTCTATGCCGATCATCTGATTTTACGAATTAAGATATAAATAACGAAGGGCGCTCCTATGAGTGAGGTCAAGGCATTGATTGGGATTAATATCACAGCACTCAAAAGCTGAATGAGTATATCACAGCTTAAAAGGAACAAAGACCCAAATAATAAATTCGCAAACAACAAGAGCTTGTGGTCCTGCGTTTTAAAAAGCATTCGGGTTAGGTTTGGAATTGCCAAACCAATAAAGGCAATCGGACCGCAAAATGCGGTAATCAAACCCGTAAACAATGCGGTTACAAAAACAATCATCAGCCTCAGTCTTTGCACATTGTAGCCCATAAGACGACATTCTTCTTCACCCAAAACCAAAATATTGAGCGGATTCACAATGAAAAGAGCGACAATACATCCCAATACAAATACTAGAAAAATAATAGGAAGTTGCTCAATAGTCACTCCATTTAATGAACCCATCGACCACAAGGCAAAAGCTTTCAATGATTCTGCTTCAGAGCTTAGCTCAAGAATCGTAATAATAGCAGAGACAAAACTCCCAAGCATTACTCCGAACAACAAGAGCCCTATTTGATTTCTTAAAAACGAAGCCGTAAATAAGATAATCAAACCAAATATAAAAGCTCCCGTGAGCGCAGAGCCAATCAAACCAAGCTCAGAGCTTAAAAATCCAGCTCCGGATAATATTCCCATGGCAACCATAAGACTTGCACCTGAATTAATTCCAAGAACATAGGGCCCTGCCAATGGGTTTTGAAATAATGTTTGCATAAGCATTCCTGCAATGGAAAGGGCAGCTCCTGCAATTAAAGCAATACATACCCTAGGAAGTCTAATCTCACGAATAATTAGCTCTGAAAGATTATCATCTGAATAGCTAAAAATAGCATTGTAAATATCCCAACTATCTGTTGAAACATCTCCAAGATGCAAACCCAATAAAGCAAGCAAAAGAATGCTGATGCCTACCAGCACTAAAAGAATTTTATTGGGACGTTTTGAATTCATTCAACTCTTTTATAAAACACCAACTTATCTATTTCTACCTCATCGCCTCTCTTTAGCTCTGAATAATCAGCCAAAACAAGATCGGGTCGACAAGCAGAAAGCTCCCAATATTTATTTGAATTATGGGTATAACAATATAAGGAGCTTTGTTTTAATATGGGTAGCAAGCGTGATTTAGGATGCGCTTGAAGAATCTCTTTCTTGGATTTAAATCCAGGATTAAGCCACAAATCTATGTCATCAGATAAGCCTACTATTTTCTCAAAAGAATAGGACAGACTTCCTGTTCCTACTTCTTTTGAAAACACATAATTGAGACCTGCATCGCGGAGTAACTGCGCATGATAGCTTTCACCTGCCGGGGCGTACCAAAAGTCACCCGTTATATTGCCTGATAACGTTCGAATTGATATGGACGTATTAACATTGGCCTTAATATCGGCATAGTTTTGACAGATCTCTTTAAATTTTATTTTCGCTTCCTCTTCATGGCCTGTTAAATACCCAAATAATAGCAGCCACTCTGCCCTTCCCAAAGGATGTATCTCACGCCAATCAAAATTAGGGATACAATGAACACCAACTTTTTTCAACACCTTCTCCTTATCAAAGGAACTTGAAAAGGCACTGTATACCACTATCTCTGCTTTCGATTTAAGAACTTTTTCCACATCAATCCCTTGTTCCTCTCCTAATTCTATGGGTCTTGACATTTTAAGCTGAGCATCATAAACATACTTTAAGTTAGATACAGCGACAATATGATCACGTAAATCTAACTCAGCCAACATACCAATATGAGTGCTAGACAAACATGCCATACTATTTATGCGTTCCTCAAAATCATAGGCACCCCTTCTAAGGTTCGTATCGAAATTAGGCAAACGAATACTATAAATTTTCGCCGTATCGTCGGGGTTTTGTATCTGGATAAGGACAGCATCTTGCGATTCTGATATTTTTAACCATTTGCTGTATTTACAAACATTTATGGATGAAATAGAATCTTTTTTACTCGATGGACTTGTGCAGGAAACTGCCAAGAGAACAAACACCAAATAAAGCGCTTTCATTTAGTACTGTTCTGATTCATTTGGAAAATCACCACTTTGTACATCTTTAATATATGCTTTAAAAGCAGTGCTCATCTGTTCATGAAGGTTGTTGTATTTACGCAGAAACCTCGGATTAAACTCATTGTTGATCCCGAGCATATCGTGCACCACCAATACCTGTCCATCAACGTCTCCTCCAGCACCAATACCTATGATGGGAATAGAAACGGTTTGAGCGACTTTTTTTGCCAAAGCTGCAGGGATTTTCTCTAAAACAATGGCAAAACATCCAGCCTCCTCCAAAGCCAATGCATCTTCGATGAGATTGGCAGCCTCTTCGTCCTCTTTAGCACGGACAACATAAGTACCGAACTTGTATATCGACTGAGGTGTTAAACCCAAATGACCCATAACCGGAATTCCAGCAGTTAAAATACGTTGTATAGATTCCAAAATCTCTTTTCCTCCCTCCATTTTAACAGCATGACCTCCGGATTCTTTCATTATTTTGATGGCACTGGAAAGAGCCTCTAACGAGTTTCCTTGATAAGAACCAAAAGGCATATCAACCACAACAAGCGATCTTTTCACGGCCCGAACGACAGAGGAGGCGTGATAAATCATTTGGTCTAAGGTTATCGGAAGGGTTGTTTCATGACCTGCCATGACATTTGAGGCAGAATCTCCAACTAAAATAATATCCATTCCCGATTCATCTATGATTTTCGCCATAGAGAAATCGTAGCCCGTGAGCATCGAGATCTTTTCACCCGAATTCTTCATTTCTTGAAGCGTGTGTGTAGTTACTTTCTTTACGTTTTTATGAACTGACATAAGATAAAATTAGGAATTTGCGAGGTACTGTTCAAGGTTTTTAGTGATTCGCGTCGGAATATCCGTGGTTTCTGCCCTTTGAAAAGAGTTACCCGTTATTTTTTCATAGAGTTCAATATACCTATCGGAAACGACCTTCACAAAATCATCAGGCATCTCTGGCATCACCTGCCCTTCTATACCTTGAAACCCATTTTCAATGAGCCACTGCCGAACAAACTCTTTGGAGAGCTGCTTCTGCGGGAGATCTTCTGCCTGTCTTTGGGCATATCCCTCTGCATAAAAATAACGCGAAGAATCTGGTGTATGGATTTCATCGATTAAAATAACCTCACCATTTAAAAGACCAAATTCATATTTAGTATCTACCAAAATAAGACCTTGTTTGGCTGCCATTTGAGTTCCTCGTTCAAAAAGCTGACGCGTGTATAATTCTAGCTTTTCATATATCTCCCTGGGGACAATATTTTGTGCAAGAATTTCTTCGCGAGAAATATCTTCATCGTGACCTTCATCAGCTTTGGTAGCCGGCGTTATGATGGGTTCAGGAAATTTATCATTCTCTTTCATCCCTTCAGGCATTTGAACACCGCAAAGCGTCCTCTTTCCTAGTTTATATTCACGTGCAGAATGACCCGCAAGGTATCCGCGAATCACCATTTCCACACGGATGGGTTCACAAGCCTTTCCAACTGCAACATTCGCATCAGGCGTCGCAACCAACCAGTTCGGAACGATATCCTCGGTGGCATTCAAAAACATTGTAGCCACCTGATTTAGTACTTGACCTTTAAAAGGAATACCTTTGGGTAAAATATGATCAAAAGCAGAAATTCGATCTGATGCTACCATAACCAAAACGTCGTTTTCTAAGTGGTAAACGTCTCGTACTTTTCCGTTATAGACAGATTTTTGTCCTTTGAAATTAAAGCTTGAATTTGTTAGTGCTTCCATTTATGAATCTTTATTTTTCGCATCATATTTCTCATATGCCTCGATGATTTTGGTAACAAGTTTGTTTCGAACCACATCACTTTGGCCAAGTCGAATTATACCGATTTCCTTGACCTCTTTTAACGTATCAAGCGCGAAAGATAGTCCCGATTTTTGTCGCGAAGGTAAATCAATTTGAGACATGTCACCCGTAATGATGAATTTTGCTGTTGTACCCATCCTCGTCAAAAACATTTTCATTTGCATCATAGTAGTGTTCTGCCCTTCGTCTAAAATCACAAATGCTTTATCTAAGGTACGGCCTCTCATAAAAGCAAGGGGTGCAATCTCTATTACGCCATGCTCGAGCATCTCAGCTAGCTTTTCCGCCGGAATCATTTCACGCAAAGCATCATACAAAGGCATCAAGTAAGGATCAAGTTTCTCTTTGAGATCGCCAGGAAGGAAACCAAGATTTTCTCCTGCTTCAACTGCCGGTCGCGTCAAAACAATTCTCTTGACCTCTTTTGCCTTGAGTGCTTTCACTGCCAATGCCACAGCGGTATACGTCTTTCCTGTTCCAGCAGGCCCCACAGCAAAAACCATGTCGTGCTTTTCAATGGAATCAACTAACTTTTTTTGATTGACCGTTCGCGCTCTGATTTTATTACCTCCGTTTCCGTGAAGAATGACATCTGAAGACTGGCGTCCACCAATTAAGGATGCGCCATCATCAAGCATCAAATTGTCTATATTATTTTCTGATAAGGAATCATATTTTTCAAGATGCTTGAGCAATAGAGCAATTTTATGCTCGAATTGGTCAATTAAATCATCTTCACCTGACAAAGTCAATGTATTGCCTCTTGAAGCTATTTTAAGCTGCGGAAAGTACTTTTTCAAATACTTAATGTTTGTATTATTCACACCAAAAAACTCCACAGGGTTTGTCGATTTAACAAGTATCTTTCTTGAGCCTTCCATTAACTTATTTTAATTGCTTTTAGTCGGTTTTTTTTTATATTCCATTACTTTTGGTAAAATTATCATTTTAATTAGAATAATGAATCTAGAATCTTGATGCAAATCCTTACGCTCACCTCGGATACAGGTCTACAAGACTATTATATAGCTTCTCTCAAAGGAGCTATCCTAAAAGCTATGGAAGAAGTTCAAATTGTAGATGTATCACATTCAATCAAACCTTTCGATGTTGCAAGCGCTGCTTTTCAGATGCAATGCTGCTATAAAGACTTTCCTGATGGCACCATTCATTTAATAGGTGTGGATAGTGAACCGATGATTCAGCCTCCAGAATATTCAGATGCGACAACCTTTGTTTCTAGCTACCCGACGATTATGAAGTTTCACAACCAATACTTTATCTCAAATGATAATGGTTTTTTCGGCGCGTTTCTTGACGATAATGAACCGCAGGAGTTGTGGCGCTATAAAGTGGATAAATCGAATGCGTTAGAATTGAAATATCCCATGAAAAATTGTTTTTTGCACTTGGCAAAAAGAATAATGAATAAGGAACCCTTAAGTCAATTTACAGAGTCGGTAAATAAATATAAAAAAGCCCTTATACCTAAAGCAGTTATTGAAGAATTCATAGTCAGGGGAATTGTTATTCATGTTGATTCGTTTGGAAACTTGATTACCAATATTTCAAAAGCCGATTTTGACCGATTGCCCAAAGATGCCCCATATGAAATAAAATTCGCAAACGAGAAATACTACATCGACCACATCAGCGATACCTATAATGCGGTGCAGCAGGGAGAACGGGTTGCACTTTTCAATGAAAACAACCTCCTAGAAATTGCCATCAACCGTGGGGCGCGTCAAAGCACCGGTGGAGCAGACATTCTATTTGGGATGAAACAAGGAGATCGGCTGCGTATCGAATCCTCGCCAGCAGGATCGCGTAAAACCTTGTTGTTTTAATGTTGGTACGCGTTGTAAAGCTAACTTTCAAAGAAGATACACTTTCCGCATTTTACGCGGAATTTGAAAGCCACAAACAAAATATCACCTCGTTTCCAGGTTGCCAAGGCATGAAACTTTTAAAAGGAATCGATGACCCAACAGTCATTATGACTTACAGCCATTGGGATGACAAGGAAGCATTAGATAATTATCGGGAATCAGATTTGTTTTCAGGTTTATGGACCAAAATAAAACCCATGTTTGGGGCTAAACCCGAAGCATGGAGTCATAAAATTCACTTTGATGGATTTTTAGAAAATAAAATCTAAAGAATTCACAAACCATCCTTGAAAAGTTATTAAACGCGGTGCCCTTAAAATTGTTAATTTTAACAAATTCAAATTAGAATATGCGCGCGTTGTATTTCAGGGAATTGAGTAGCTTTTTAAGTTCGACTATCGGATATGTATTCGTACTCATTTATCTTATTGCTTCAGGACTGTTTCATTGGATATTGGCATACAATACGAATTTGCTAGAAGGATCTGAGGCGGATCTTATTCCTTTCTTTAATTTATCCCCAGTTATTTTTTTGGTACTTATTCCGGCAATTACCATGAAGTCTTTTGCAGAAGAAAGAAGAACAGGAACCATCGAACTACTATTTACACGGCCTATATCTGACTTCGGCATCCTAATGGCAAAATACCTCGCCGGTGTTACATTACTTTTTATTGCAATTTTACCAACGCTTTGCTATTACGTATCGGTATACTATTTAGGCAAGCCAGTCGGAATTATTGATGGTGGAGCTACCTTCACTTCCTACATTGGTTTGCTGCTTCTAGGAGGTGTATTCGTAGCCGTTGGAATTTTTGCTTCTGCGCTTACAAGTAGCCAGATAATCGCTTTTATCATTTCGATGTTCTTGTGCTGGTTTTTATTTGACGGTCTCCATTTATTGGGAGATTTTGGGCAATTTGGTGCACTAGATTATTTTGTAAAATACTTGAGCTTGGCCTTTCACTATGACTCAATCAAAAAAGGCGTAATTGTTACCGAAGATTTACTATTCTTTTTGTCGGTAATTTTCACTTTTCTCTTTGCTGCGCACGCCGCACTTAAAACCTTGAAAAGATGAAAAATAAAACAAAAAGTGCTTATTATCGATGGCTAATTTTTAGTATTGTAATCATCGCCGTTGTACTCATCAATATTATAGGGCATTTCACCTCTTTCAGAATTGACATGACCTCAGACAATAGGTATTCTCTAGCCAATGGCAGCGTTTCTTACTTAAAGAATATTCAGAAATTAGAGAATCGAATTAATATTAAAATATATTTGGAAGGAGACCTCCCTTCTGAGCTTCGTTCATATCGCAATTCTTTGGAAGAAAAACTAAAGGATTTCAAACGATATGCTGGAGACCGTATTGAATACACTTTTATTAACCCAAATGAGGGTTCAGATGAAGACAAGCAGGTCCTCTTTGAGCAAATTTACAAGAAGGGATCGGGCATACTCCCTATGGAGATTACGTTTTCAAAAAACGCAAAAGAAACCAAGCTAATGCTATGGCCAGGCGCTGTGCTTTCGTTCACATTAAATGGGATTCCTCAAGAAACTGTGGTGCAGCTTTTACCTGGGACATCAGTAGACCGACCCTTTTCAATGTATCAAATGCCCGAAGTTGTTGAGAAAGGCTTAAATGATTTGGAATACAACCTCATTTCTGCATTGAGGAGACTTTCAACTTTAAAAAAGAAAAAAATTGGCTTTTTACAGGGGCATGGTGAACTGAACCAATACGAAACTAAAATCGCAAGATTACTCATTGCGCCCTATTACAACATCCAAGAAGTTGAACTTGAAAACAACATTCATGCCCTCGATGACTTTGATGGTTTAATTATCGCAGATCCCAAAAGAAATTTTTCTGATAAAGACCTTTATTTAATCGATCAGTTCGTAATGCGCGGAGGAGATCTCATGTGCTTCATGAATACCTTGGAGATAAATAAAGACACTCTCTTTCGACAAGGGTTTACGCATTCGGAAAGAAAAAACATACGTCTAAATGACTTGCTCTTTGATTATGGTTTTAAAATAAAAGACAATCTAATTATGGATGTGAACTCAATTCCAAAATTCGACAGAAGATTCAATGAAAGTCGAGTGGATTGGTATTATCAGCTTCTGTCCACCAATACTAAGCACCCAACGGTTAAAAACATTGAACCAATTGCACTCGAATTTGCAAATCAAATCGAACCTATAAGCGAAAACGTTATCCCCGTTTTAACAAGCTCAAAAAACGCCAATTATACAGGTCTAGCTCCAATTGTAGAGCTTAATATGGCATCAAATTTCGATGCGGTAAATCCGATTCTATCATCTGAGGACAAAATAACCAACGACCTTTGTTTTGCCGCTACTTCCAATGGGAAGTATAAATCCTATTTTAACAACAGAATTGTGGCAGACTTCATCAATAACCCGAACGCAAAGTTTTTAAAAGAAAGCAAAGCTTCTGCAAATATTTTTGTAGTTAGTAATGGGACGTTTTTAGCAAACACCTACCGCATGACCCAAACTAGGCAGGGTCCAAAAGCTGACTTTAAAGGATTTAATGAACTCAAAATGAATTCTGACGATGTTGCTTTGAATACCAAACGTGCGATCGGAAACCAAGACTTCTTTTTAAATATTGTCGACTTTGTGATGGGAGAAAATTATATGTTGGACATCAGAAGTAGGCAAATAGATGTTCGAGAAATCGATAAATCAAAAATTCAAACTTTCGCTAATTTTTACAAAACAATCAATATCATTCTCCCTATTTCCATCATTCTTTTGCTTGGAATTTTCTTAAATTTATTCAGAAGAAAACGCTACAAAACAAATTAATCGTTACTATGAAAACTAAAAAAGTACTCACCCTTCTTTTCGGATTAATTTGTGTTTTTGGTTTGGCCTTATACACCTACAATATCATGAGCAAAGAAAGCAATTCAAGTACAGAATTGATCGACTTTGCAATAAAGGACACCTCCAAGGTTACCAAAATCATTATTACAGATCCATTTCAAAAATCTTTTCAGATTGATAAAGTAGAGGGTGTATGGAGAGATAAAAATGGAGGCTGCATTACCCAGGCATATGCACACAATATATTAAATGTTGCAAAGAATATTGAATTCAAGGGCTATCTATCAAAAAACTCTCATGAAAATTTCACTATAAAAATGTCTGCCTCGCATACTAAGGTTCAATATTACGTAAACAACAAATGGTATAAAACATGGTATATCGGGCCATCTGCACCAGATCATTATGGACAAATCATGTTGCTCGATTCTAAGGAAGATGGAAAAAGCTCTGAACCAGTAATGATGAAAGTCAAAGGTGTCAATGGAATAATTGAACCCAATTTTTTTGCGGATAGCAGGAAATGGATCTGCACAAATATTTTTAGTGTTCCATTAGAATCGATATCATCTGTGGTCGTTAAAAATCACTATGACAGTACAAGAAGTTTTGAGGTAGTCTATCACAATCAAGGTTTTGAAGTAAGTACAAATGGAATCCCACTAAAAACAGTAGATACTGCGAATGTATACAGATACCTGCACAATTATAAAAAGATTCACTTTGACATCGCGAACTATGTTCTTAGTGAAGCTGAAGGCGATTCACTGAAAGCTTCTGAACCTTTCGCAGAGATCATGTTGAACGAGAAGTCGGGCGAACAAACTCATTTGCGTTTGTTTAGAATAAAAGCAGATGAGCCTCAAAGAAATGAATTCGGGGAGCTTGTCAATATGGATATGAATAAGTTTTGGTGTGTACTACCTAGCGGTGAAATTGTAAAGTGTCAATACCATGTATTCAACCCACTATTGTTCGGCCACATATATTTCAGCGCACTAGAATCTTAAAAACAAGTACTACGTATAAATACTTAGTATACTAGTACTTTATACTTAGGACTCGTTCAGAGATAACCTATACATACCTTAAACTTTGTAAAAAAAAACCACCGAAAATTTAAAACTTTAAATTATCTTTAACGTGAGTTAATAGATTAGTAGTTTAGCTTAGTGGAAAGTATTTTAATCAATAAGCGATTAGAAAAAACATTATCTCTTCTTATTTCCACTAGTACTGTCTAACCAGGGGGCCTTCGGGCCCCCTTCTTTTTTGATGCGATTTGGAAGCAATAGAACAATTAGTAAAGTAAATTTGTAACTTTATTATATGATTGATAGACTACTTCTTATTTGGATGTTTTTCATTGCTTTTGCTGCACAAAGTCAATTGATTAGCGCAAAACAAAAAAAAGTTTCTAAATTTTCTTTCGACACCAACACTTATGTTTATTTCAATGCAAATATTTTAAACTCATTCAGAAGTTTGACACCGAATGAATCACATCTCAACACACCTTTGGATAAACGCGCTGATGAAAATCCCTTACTTTGCTCAAGCTATACGATTGGAGTTTCTACACCTATAAATAATTACCTCAAAGTAAATACAGGACTTTCCTTCACTCAGAATGGCGAATCCTACGCATGGAATTCAGCCGAAAATGACAGCAGCTATATGTACTCGACAATTTACAGATATATTGCTTTGCCGATTTCGTTAAGCACATCTTATGGTAAAAAGTTAAAAATTCACCTTTCGGCAGGTGTAGTTCCAAGTATTTTCAGTGGTTATAAGCAGACTCAGGAATGGACAGATGCCGATGGTTCTAAATACGATGAAGAAATCACGATACAAGATGATTTAAATTATTTTAAACTTTCTGCTCAAGCTACTATTGGTGTGGAATATTTTTTTGGAAAGTTGTCTGTTCGCGCAGCTTACATTTATATGCAGCAGCTTAGTAATTCATATAAAGAATTTGAAGATTATATTCACCGAGGAAATGCCCAAGGAGGCCAACTCACTTTCACTTATTTTCTCAAATGACAATTCAGCACATAACTGATTTTTTAGAAATGCGATTCCCTCTGTCTTTGCAGGAATCATATGACAATTGCGGCCTCACCTATGGGCACAAAAAAAACACACTCAAGGGTGTTTTGATATCTTTAGATGTTACCGAAGAAATAGTTCAAGAGGCCATCAATAAAAATTGTAACCTTATTATTTCCCACCATCCAGTTATTTTTAAAGGCCTGAAAAAAATCAATGGCACAAACATGTCAGAGCGTGTTCTTGAATTGTGCATAAAGAATGAGATTGCCTTATATGCTATTCATACAAACCTGGATAACCATAAAGAAGGAGTAAACAAAAGGATTTCTGATAAAATAGGATTGGTCAACCCTCAGATTTTAGCTCCTAAAAAGGGAACATTGGTCAAACTGAGCGTATTTGTACCTCAAGAAGACTCCGAAAAATTAAGTAACGCTTTATACGAAGTCGGAGCAGGTGCCGTTGGAAATTATACGGAATGTAGCTTTCAAAGCTTAGGTCAAGGAACATTCAAACCAAATGAAAATGCAAAACCATCAAAAGGAGTAATCAATAAACAATCAATAGAAGCTGAAACGAAAGTGGAATTTTTAGTTCCCCTTGATCGCATTAGTGATGTATTGCATGCGATGCAGGGTAATCATCCTTATGAGGAAGTTGCGCATGACATCGTTCCCCTTCTCAATGAGCAACAAGATATGGGATCAGGAATGATTGGCGCACTTGAAAAGCCAATGCCCACTAAAATGTTTCTAGACAAGATTAAGGAGACCTTTGGAGCGGGGGTAATTAAGCATACTGCTCTTGTTCACAAAGAAATCAAAACAGTTGCATTATGTGGTGGAACAGGGAGCTTTCTAATTGAGCACGCAAAAAGAAAAAAGGCTGATATTTTCATTAGCTCAGACATTAAATACCATGAGTTTTTTGATGCAAATGAAACACTTATTATAGCGGATATCGGGCATTATGAAAGTGAACAATATACAGTTAACCTTATCTATGAAAATCTTAAAGAAAAATTTAGTAACTTTGCCCTCCATTTAACTGAAGTAAATACGAATCCAGTAAAATATATTTAATATATGT